>ERZ824600.68-NODE-68-length-148478-cov-7.432797_pt1 | contig 148478 bp, 166 predicted proteins | sample MGYA00519933_ERZ824600 | MGnify/ENA primary metagenome ERZ824600 (study PRJEB31778, sample SAMEA3449178) | human gut metagenome | biome: human gut; feature: human-associated habitat; material: faeces | place: United Kingdom | collected 2010/2012 ...
AAGCAATCCACTCTACATTAACGCATAATCAAACCGGAGTCTAATGACCGATTCGTGATTAAATCTCTGTAGCGAGACTGCCTGGCAATTGAAAACTAAGACATGACGCTATCCTTGTCAGTATGGATGACTTTTTCAATATCCGAAAACATCCTCAAGGATTTGTCTCAGCGAATCCATAGCCAGAATGCTGCTCTTTCTATATATTATCTTGCCATCGGTATCAATCAGTACAGTTGTCGGGTATGACTTTATTTTGTATTTTTCACTTATCTGCTCTGAACCTTCCGCTGACCTGTCCTGAATGTTTATCCAGTCCATCTGAAGTTCTTTTATGGCTGTTTTCAGAGGTGCCGGCGTAAAACCGTAATTAGTGTTAGGGGCTGGATCAACCGCGACGCTGATAAGTTCAAGCTGAGGATATTTTTTACGAATGTCGCGCAGTTCCGGTATTACGGATATGCACGGCTTGCACCAAGTGCCCCAGAAGTCGATGAGGATATAGTGTCCGCGCATCTTCTCTAACTATATTGACCGTCCTTCAACACTCTTTTTCTTGAACAGTGGAGCATTGAAACCGGTAAACGGTATGGACTCACTGCTCTCACCGGATATGCCGGATATGGTAAGTCCGCATGTCATGTCTGAGAAGCCGATGTTGCCGACACTCAGAACCATATCCCCATTGATAGCAGTCGGAATGTTTAGAGATATGTATTCCACTGTCGGAGGAACATCCGGAAAGGCTTGTTCCAGACTGTTTTTTGTCTTTATTATCAATAATCACATAAGTTGTTGCGGCTCTTGAATAATTGATAGAATTTGATAATAAAATTATGGAATAAGACTTGTCTCCATATTCAAAACTGCCGTAATAAACACCATCGAATGCCGGAATAACCTTGACCGCCTGCAGAGGATTGTCAGAGTTCCCATCGATATAGACTCCTGGAGAGAACCAATGGAAGAATCTCTTATCTGAACCGTATCTTACTGACAGAGGCTGTGGCTGGAGAAAAAGCGGATTTGAAGCCTGTGAAAGCTGTCCGTAAAAGAAGTAATACTTATAGTCGTCCGCAAAGCTGTTGTTGAAATTCATGTCAGCGACAAGCGAGAAACGACCGTCATCCTCTTCGGAAAGCAATACCATCAGAGGTTTTTCCTTGTCGGAACAGCTATATCTGAGAAGTCTGGAGTTGTCGGTCATTGAAGAGCCGTAACAGCCCGCCGCTTCTTTTGGAACATCTTTAAACTGACCATAAAGTCGCAAATCCGGACTGATGTGTGGTTGCAGATACACCGTCAGCGTGTCTGCACTAACATTTACGGCATATGTACATATTGTTACTACGAAGATTAATGATAATGTCGTGATTGTCTTCTTCATTGTAAAAATCTTTATTACTATATTTTCATTCATCGGATATACGATTTTGTTCCATAAAGTTACTGTCAGACATGTTTTCCGATATACTTTTCACATTATATATAGCCTTATCACGTATGCACACCGAAGAAGTCCGCTCATAGCAATCAGTCAGTACTGATGTAGACTTGTATGTTTATCATAAAAAACTTTCGTATTCATTAGAACTGAAATAGGCGAGCCGCACGATGTTTACAACAAACACAAACTGCCATGAGCCCATTGTGACGGCTCATGGCAGCTATGTCCTTGTAATCTTTTATGGCATAACCGGCTTCATCTATCCGGAACATATACCCGCATGTACCGGATTGTCGGAAGCTCCACACACAATTCATCTAAACATATTATTGCAAAACTATAAAGCGTTGTGTCAATCAGTTATCTCACGAGAGACCATCAGATTCTTTCGCGCATCGGAGAGACGTATCTTTTTCTTCATCCATTCCTCCTTACGTTTCTCGTAATCCGCCCTTTGTCTTTCAAGAAAATTATCAGCCATTAATTTTATTTGAATTTACTGTATATGACATCTATTGTAAGTGGTTTGTATGGATTCTCACTTCCACCGACAAGTCTTGTACTTGTCATAGACATATCGTGTGCGACTTTGATGATTTCGCCATCAGTGTTATAAGTAACAGTAACTGGTATGATGACCGCTTTATTCCATTTTGAGTCAGAGCGGTCTTTCTGGTCCATCGCCTTGACTAATGTGCTGATGTTATTGAATGTGTAACTGTTCTTCTTGCTGTCGTATAACGCTATGAATGACGTTTTATAATCAACGACCCTGCCCTCCTCAAAAAATGAATGTATTTCCTCAGCAGGTATCATCAGCAATGTCTGTGGTATGTCAAGCGTGTATTCGCTTTGTGAGGTGTTATTAATACGCGGCAATACAATCTTTGCTGTATTGATTGTATCATTCCTGTGTCCGTTCATAATGTCATCAACGGGGATTGTCAACTCCGTGAAAATACCGGCTGGAGACTTTATATATGTACAACTTTTGTCTTCCACAAGCCGTTTTAAGGTATTGGCGTCATTGGCTATACGGGTAGATTGTATGACTTCCTCTGTACCAACAAAAGATGACGCGCCCACCACAACAGAGTCATTTTTCAGGAATCTGAAATAAACATTCAGCTGGCTCGTACGGATATATGCCATAGAGCCGAGTCCACTTTGGATTTTGAAATAATATCCCGGAACAAGATTATGTATAAAAGTGTATGAATCCTTGAAATATGACGGGTTCTCATAATACTTGCGCATAAGATAAGTACCGAAATTATTGTATTTCTTCCCGTCTTTATCCGTGTATTCTTTATCAAGCTTAATACGGATGTTGGCTGTGTAGTTTGAACTGCCCCGGACACTTTCGTCCACATTCTGGTCTGACAATGTATACAATTTATTAATCTTAATTCCGTCCGTCCGTATCAGACCGTCTTTTATGGGATCATAATTTGAATAATATTTCTCACCCTCAGACATCGGAGTCTGCAATTCGTATGCCGTAACTTTCATCGTTGAGAGAGAGTCGCCATAATAATTATCGAAATACAATCTCAATTCACAGGAATCAGCTATAATTTCCTTACTGTCATCCGACAAGGTTACAAGACTGCGTATACTGTCTTTATCGGGGAACTCATAGTTTTCCAATGTATGGAATTGAGTGGTGAAATCGCTTGTTATATATGCCCCAGTCTCCGGATCTCTTATCTTCCCAAGATACCCTATAGTATTTCTTGAATATACGGAGTCTGCGATAATCGAAGACGTGGATATATTATACTTTGCCGGAATTATCTCCAAGTCATCCATATTTCCGATAAGGGAAGAGCCTATTTCATCTGTATTGTCATCACAAGATCCGAATATAAATGCAGAAATGATGATTGCGGATATATAATAAAGTTTCATATGTCGGGTATGTTAATCTTATTTATTAATACTGCCACGCTCTATTTGGCAGATAGTATTTTGTCGTACAATGATTTATAACTGTCTATATAATTATCTGCGGAATGTCTTAAAACATCCTTTTTATTATCTATTGCATACTGTATCAACGATGCGTTGGCATTTTCTTCCGCTTCTATAACAGCATCACTATAATCTATTGCAAGCTTACCGAGCTCGGTGAAATCAAAGTCATCTCTGTACGCCCCCAGCGTCTCGGCAGAAACATTACGTAATTCCAAGCTTTTCTTGAAATTCTGTCCGATACTGTTTTCCAGTTTGTCTTTAAAAATCGATGTTACTATTTTTGTGTTTGCAAAAGTAGGCTCATTGCTATATGCGAGCTTCACGTATATCGGTACAATTGCGGACATCCATCCCTGACAATGGATGATATCCGGAGTCCATCTAAGCTTCTTCACCGTTTCCAGCACACCTCTTGCAAAGAAAACAGCCCTTTCACCATTATCTTCATATTCTTTGCCGGATTCATCACATGCCATTTGGCGCTTCATGAAGAAATCATCGTTATCAATAAAATATACCTGCAATCTTGTCTGCGGTATTGATGCGACCTTTATTATAAGAGGATGATCCGTATCGTCAATAATCAGGTTCATACCAGAAAGACGTATCACCTCGTGCAACTGTCCTCTGCGTTCATTTATATTCCCCCACTTGGGCATAAACGTACGAATCTCATAACCGTTCTCCTGCATTTTGTTTGAAAGGTCACGCCCCATGCAGGACATCTCGGACTTAGGAACATAAGGATAGATTTCCTGGTTGATAAATAAGATTTTATTTGCCATGCTTTGAATTTTATATGTAAAAACATGAGTTTAAGAAACGACATGCGCTCACTCTCATGCATATTTTCGCAAAGATACTAAAAAAACTTCATATATCATGATATATTAAGAAAATACGCCATTATTAATTGATTAATTGGTATATTTTCAGATTTATTCTTTCTTGTTTAAGAAAAATGTTGTTATTTTGCAAAGGCAACATACATCATTATTGTGTAAAGCATAAATTAGCATGAAGTTATGTAAAAAGATTGTTGAACTCCAGAATGAATTGTTTGAAGTTCGCAAAAAGGGACAATCGGTTGGTTTGGTCCCTACAATGGGAGCACTTCACGACGGACATGTTTCGCTTGTAAAGCGCAGTATTGCAGAAAACGACGTCACAATTGTATCTGTTTTCTTAAATCCGACACAATTTAACGATAAGAAAGACCTTGAGCGTTATCCGCAAAATCTGGATGCCGATTGTGAGCTGTTGGAAAAGTGTGGAGCCGACTATGTCTTCGCTCCTACAGTGAAAGAAATGTATCCTGTTCCGGATAAGCGCAGGTTTGACTTTCCTCCGGTTACATCAGTGATGGAAGGTGCGCATCGCCCCGGACATTTCAATGGCGTGTGTCAGGTGGTTTCCAGATTATTCTACATAACAAAGCCCGATGCGGCATATTTTGGAGAGAAAGACTGGCAGCAAATTGCAGTGATAAAGCAACTTGTGAAGAGTCTTGGATTGAAAATCAAGATTGTTGAATGCGAGCTTATAAGGGAGGAAAGCGGACTTGCAATGAGTTCAAGAAACGCTCTTCTTACAGCGGAGGAGCGTGATGTGGCATCAAACATATATCGTGTATTAAAGGAAAGCGTTTCATATGCGACCAGTCATAGCGTCCAGGAAACACATGATTTCGTTGTAAATAGCATAAACACTTATCCGGAATTAAAAGTTGAATATTTCTCAATAGTAAATAATGATACGCTTGAGGATGTAGCCAAATGGGATGACTGTCAGGGCATTTCCGGTTGTATAACTGTATTTTGCGGCAGAACGCCAATAAGACTTATTGATCACATAGCATATAAGGAATAAAAGACATGATGATAGAAGTTTTGAAGTCGAAATTACATTGTGTAAAAGTAACAGAGGCTAACTTAAATTATATGGGCAGTATAACCATAGATGAGGATCTTATGGATGCTGCAAACATGATAGAAGGTGAGAAAGTTCAAATTGTGGATAACAATAATGGGGAGCGTTTTGAAACATATATCATTAAAGGTGAACGAGGAAGCGGATGTATATGTCTAAATGGCGCCGCAGCAAGAAAGGTGATTGTAGGAGACACAATAATTATCATTTCGTACGCGTTGATGGACTTTAATGAAGCCAAAACGTTCTCACCGACAATAGTATTTCCGGAGAATAACAGAATATTATAAAGTAAGGAACTATCATATCTGGATATCAAGGATTTATAAAAATCATATAGTGCTTATATTCTAATTTATACAGTATGCCCGAAAAGAGCTCAAATAACGAAAAGATAAATAAGAACAAATCCAAGTCCAAGTCATCATTTGACAGCACATACGGACACTTACAACCACAGGCATTGGATGTAGAGAAGGTTGTTTTAGGAGCACTGATGATTGACAAAGACGCGTTTTCTGTCATATCGGAGATTCTGAATCCGGATACATTTTACGAGCCTCGTAACAAGAAAATATTTACGGCAATCCGTTCTTTAAATATGAATGAATATCCCGTTGATATAATGAGTGTTACGGAGGAACTTAAAAGAGAGGGAACCTTGGAGGATGTCGGAGGTCCGGCTTATATAATAGAGCTAAGCTCTCACGTCGCATCGTCTGCTCATATAGAATATCATGCCCGCATATTGGCACAGAAATTTCTGGCAAGGCAGTTGATTTCATTTGCGAGCAACATTGAGACGAAAGCTTTTGATGAGACTGTAGACATAAATGAACTGATGCAGGAGGCTGAAGGTAGTCTGTTTGAGTTGTCTCAAAGAAACATGAAAAAAGACTATGTTCAAATAGATCCGGTCATTACAAAAGCCGTTGAAATACTCCAAAAAGCATCGGCAAACAGTGGAGGTCTTACCGGTGTACCGACAGGATTTGCAAAGTTGGATGAGAAAACAAGTGGATGGCAAAATTCCGATTTGATTATTATCGCAGGACGTCCTGCGATGGGTAAGACCTCGTTTGCACTTTCATTGGCGAAAAATATTGCTGTTGACTATCAGACTCCAATTGCCTTCTTTTCTTTGGAAATGAATAATGTGCAATTGGTGAACAGGCTTATTTCAAACGTATGCGAAATACCTGGAAACAAAATGTTAAACGGACAGCTGTCTCCTGATGAATGGGAAAGGCTTGACAAAAACATACGAAGGCTACAAGGTGCTCCTTTATATATCGATGACACTGCAGGATTATCCATATTCGAATTGCGGACAAAGGCAAGACGACTCGTAAGAGAAAAAGGAGTTAAAATTATAATGATTGACTATCTGCAATTGATGAATGCAAGTGGCATGAGATTTGGAAGCCGACAGGAAGAGGTCTCTAAAATATCTCAGTCATTGAAAGGATTGGCAAAGGAACTTGACATTCCTATTCTGGCTCTTTCACAGTTGAACCGTACCGTAGAGAATCGCGAGGGTCTTGACGGAAAAAGACCGCAATTGAGCGATTTGCGAGAATCAGGAGCTATAGAGCAGGACGCAGATATGGTTCTATTCGTTCACAGACCAGAGTATTATCATATTGTCGAAGACGATAAAGGTAACGATTTACGAGGAATGGCGCAAATAATAATTGCCAAGCACAGAAAAGGCGCGACAGGAGATGTGCTTTTAAAATTCCGTGGAGAATTTACCAGATTTCAGGATCCGGATAAGTCATACAATAAGGCAGACGCACCGTTTGACGCAGAGATTATTGGAAGTAAAGTAAATGGTGGGGTTGATTCTTTTGATCCATTACCTTCAGACAGTCTTGACGCTGTTCCATTTTAGTTTTAAACAATAAAATTAATCATTAGAAGATGAGAATAAAGAAAGATTTTAATTTGAGAGAGGTTTGCGGTGAATACATAATCGTTGCAGAAGGTAAAGAGAATATAGATTTCTGCAATATTATAAGTATGAATGAAAGCTCTGCTTATCTATGGAAAGAAATACAAGATAAGGATTTTAATGCTGAATATCTGGCTGAATTACTTACGAATCAGTATGATGTAGATAAAGAAACTGCACTAAAAGACGCGAATAATCTTGTGAAGCAATGGATTGACGCAGGCATCGTAGAGGCTGTATAATAATGGTGAACATGCTGTGAAAATAAAATGCCTGCCATCAAATACAGACAATGATGGCAGGCACTGTAATTTCTTATATTCTTAAAATACTGCTTCACTGTACATTATTAAAATAAAGTCTGTCACATGAAATCACAATCATTGTAGTTTTCTGCATCTTCTGTAAATTGCAAGCAAATAACGTCTTACAGGAATAAGTCTTGTCCAGAAAAAAGAATAGACAATCCATTTCCATCCATTGGTTTTATCAAGCCTGGAGCTTCCTTTTCTGTAAAAACCGATGGCGAATCCTTTCACATCATCAATCTTACAGTACTCGCAATTCAAATTTCCGTCACCACGTAAAACAACATTGTCTGACTCAATCTTAATAATTCTATGGAGGACATACACTCTTGGAGCTATTTCTGCAAGGACGACATCGCCACGTTTCAGATTACGGGCTTTAGTCAGAAGTGCTTTGTCTCTGTTATCCTCCAAGAATGGTCTCATGCTAAATCCCCGTAACTTCAATGTTACAGTATGTCCTTCTTCCATTATTTTAACAACATCAGGAATGAAAACATTATTTGAATAATATTTTTCCTTTATTTCGAAATTGTCCTGTGGCATATTACTGCAGCCTCTTTATCTGGTAAACAATGAAGTGTGTATATATTTGTTCTTTCTATAAGTAATGAAATGGTAGAACATATATTTCCAAATATAACTTTATCCCATTTCATTGTTGAACATGATGGCAATAACGAAGCAAACGCTTCTGTTGGCGACAATTTATTTATACTATTACGCTCCGCTCTATCAATCCGTGTTATTCCACCAAGTTTAACTTTTATGTTACGATAACATGGAGTTTTTCCACTCCATGGACTTCCATATAAATATGGTATTCCGTCTATAATCCTTATAATAGGATTATCGTCGTTAATGAGTTCACATTCGGGAATGTACCTGAGCCATAACGAGGAATGAGTGCTTTTCCCGGTTCCGCTCTTTGCGATAAATGCGTAGGCGTAATTTTTATGGCATACAGTCGAAGCATGTATTAGAAGAGTATTGTTAAAGCTTCCTTTGAAAGCGAATACAATCATAAGTGCATTATTCAAGCCAAACATCCTCATGTTAGTATTGCCATTTAGGGCGCATCTACAATATGAGAAATCATTGTAGGCTTGAAGAAGACAGCAGTTGTGTCCGTTTATGTTATTTATGATATATTGGTATGTGCCAGATGCATCTTTGCTTTTACATACAGAGATAATTCCATTACCGGTATCAAAATCTCCTATTTTCTCAAGATTATCTTTATTTATTGGGATAATAGAATCATCTACAGTAAGCTCAAAAAAAGGTTCTTCACATGCTGTCTCTGTTTTGAACGGAGAGAAAGAAGGAAGAAGATATTCATTATTAATATCAGACTTTTTGAAACTTATTTTTATATAATATTCTGCTATTCTATAATAATGAATGTTCTCTTCCATATTTATTCAATAAAAAAAGATTATAATATTTATTATTTACTTTCTTCTTTTTCCTCAACAACCACATCATCCGGTACTATAGGTATATACCTGAACTCATTTGCCGGAATATATTTTATATTAAGAGCTTTGCTGTTTATATATTTCTTCTTTAGCTTGGAATACTTCTTCTCAATGTCTTTTCTCTTTTTTGCATAGGAAGTTACGCATGTCGGATATGCCACTCCCTTATTTCTCATATAATTACGCAACTGATACGAATAGTTATTTCTGCTGTATAGGAATCCTGTTTTACTGTCTACCCAGACAGAGTCTATCTCCATAATATCCGTAAAGTATATTGTTGAATCATTAAATGATGTAACAACTCCGTACATATAGAGTTTTGTGCGCTTATTTGCCGCATTAATGCTTAATACGAAAAATAAAATAAACAAAATCCCCAAATATATAAATTTGTTTCTCATATTGTTTTCTTTATTGTCCAAGATATGTTTTTAAAATTTTATTCTTTGTGTTTTGGCGCAACTTCCTTATGGCCTTTTCTCGGATTTGCCTTACACGTTCTCTGGTCAGCCCATATTTTTGACCGATTTCCTCTAATGTACATTCAGGCTGATTAATTCCGAAGTATGCCTCAATTACATTCTTTTCGCGCTCATTCAATGCATTAAGCGCACATGCAATCTCATCACGTAATGACTGTAGAACAAGGTTATTATCTGTATTCGTGGACAAATTGTTTGGCAGAATATCAATGTAGCTCGTATTATCGCTGTCTGCGAGAGGCGCATCAACAGAGATCTGACGCTTATTCATCTGCATTGCATCTATAATCTTGTCTTCTGGAATATCCACCTTTTCCGCTATTTCATCAATACTTGGATGCCGTTCGTTTTCCTGTTCAAACTTATTCAGCACACGGTTTATTTTGTTCACAGAGCCTATCTGATTCAGTGGAAGTCGGACTATACGACTTTGTTCTGCAATTGCCTGCAATATACTCTGCCGTATCCACCACACGGCATATGATATGAATTTAAATCCTCTTGTTTCATCGAATTTTTCTGCAGCCTTAATCAATCCCAGATTACCTTCGTTTATCAAATCCGGCAAACTGAGTCCTTGATTCTGATATTGCTTCGCTACAGATACAACAAATCGCAAGTTGGCTTTTGTTAGTTTTTCCAAAGCCTTCTTGTCCCCATTTTTTATCCGGCGCGACAGTTCTGCCTCTTCTTCTACCGAGATAAGTTCTTCATGTCCTATTTCCTGCAAATATTTATCCAGTGAAGCACTTTCCCGGTTGGTAATTGATTTTGTGATTTTTAGTTGTCTCATCAAGGATGACTTTTTAAGTGTGTAACGCTGCAAATTTAACAAATAAATTTTAGAATGGCAAATATTTCTTGTTCCAATTAAGAAAGAAAAGAGTATGCGGTGAAATTATGAATCACCACATACTCTGTTGTTAAATATCATGTCAAATCAATCTTCCTGCAAAGGAACGGCGAAATAAGCTTTCTTACCTGTAGGATAAATTCCCTGAATGTACAATACGGGATCTTTACTTGTCGAAGCCTCCTTTACTATCTGCTGTAAATCCTCGATTGATTTTACAGCAAAATCATTGACTTTCTGTATGATAAAGCCTTTGTTTATTCCCGCTTCCTTAAGTTTTCCATTATTCACCTTGATTACTTCCAGACCGTTACCTATATTATACTGCCGTTTCTGAGATGTTGATATTTCCCTGAAATTACCTCCAAGTATGTCAAGATCTATTTTCTTAACAACTCCGGTATTTCCCTGTTCATTCTTTAATGTTGCGTTCTTAGAATATTTTTTCTTGTCACGCAGATAGCTGATGGTAACCTTGTCTCCCGGACGTTTTGTTGCCAACACTTCCTGAAGCTCTGCCATTTTCTTGACTTGTTTACCATCAATAGCTGTAATGACATCACCATGTTTGAGTCCCATTTCAGCTGCAGCACTTCCATCAGTTACCGAGTCAACATATATTCCTTCCATCGTACCAAGCTCCAACTCGTTACCCTCTTCCTTCTGAGCGTCAATATATCTCTTGACATCCGTTCCACTGATTCCTATTACAGCACGCTGAACCGTACCATATTTCTTGAGGTCATCAACGACTTTATTCATAATTGATGTAGGAATTGCAAACCCATAACCACTGTATGAGCCTGTTTCTGAATACAACATTGCATTGATACCGATAAGCTCACCTCTTGTATTTACAAGCGCACCTCCAGAATTTCCTCTGTTAATTGCGGCATCGGTTTGTATAAAGGATTCTACACCTTTTGTATTTACATACAGAGAACGGCTCTTGGCACTAACAATACCAGCAGTTACTGTGTTTGTAAGGTTGAAAGGATTACCTACAGCAAGAACCCATTCACCGACCTTTATATCATCACTGTTTGCTATTGTTATTGCAGGGAAACCACTACCCTCAATTTTTATGAGAGCCAAATCAGTACTTTTATCAGTTCCTATGATACGGGCAGAATATTCCTTGTTGTCATTAAGGGTCACAGTAAGTTCATCTGCTCCTTCTACAACATGGTTATTCGTTACGATATAACCGTCTGACGAGATGATTACTCCGGAACCACTTCCCTGACTTTTCGGGGTACGTATCTGACGCTTCTGCGTACCTCCCCCTTGCGGATTTCCAAAGAAACCGAACGGATCGGAGAAGAAATCACTGAAAGGATCACTTTCCACTTCCACAGTCTGGACTTTGCTGTTGCGTGTATTTAAGATATGCACGACTGATGGCAAAGATTTTTCCGCTGCATATGTAAGATCTACCGGCTGACCGGGTGCGGAAGCAGAAGTTGATGAACAGGCAGCATTAACTCGTATAAATGAACCTGCAGAGAATGCCACAGCAATGACGCACATAGCGACTATTAAATACTTGGAATACTTTTTCATCTTTTCACTGATTAATTAATTTATTTATAACTTTAATTTTCTCTTCTAATTGTGTGCAAATATATGAGCAAAAATTGTGACAAATGAAATTATGACCACATCTTTATTCCATTTTAACACTACAATTTAACATATTAACGGCTATTAAATTCAGGAAAAGTAAAATTTACAAATGTTTAAATTGACTGTCAGCGTTGCTTGTATAGCATGTATCTATCACATGTATCATGTGACAGAATGGCAGAGTAAGCATAATAAACATTATCACTTAAATATATAAGAAAAGATATGACCTTCACATTATAATATATAATAGAATCATGTTTAACCCCTTTTCCTATATGATAAAACAAAAGATTGCATCATAGAGAAACTTAACTCTATGATGCAATCTCTTATTTAAGCTAACAGTATCTTTTATCCAACAGTCTGAGCAATCCAATCATAGAAGAAGCTGAATACTCCAAAGACTAAAATGCCTATTGTACACAATGCAAGAGCAAGCTTTGTATTGCAATCACTCTTAAATGCAGGCAATGGAGCGTCAGTCTTATTGATATACATTGCTTTTACTATAAGCAGATAATAATAAAGACTTATAACTGTATTTATAAGAGCAATGAATACAACAATATAAGCCCACACTGTACCTGTCTGTGCTGCTGCCATAAACACGAAGAACTTGCTGAACATTCCTGCAAAAGGAGGGATACCGGCGAGAGAAAACAACGCCAGCGTCATCAGGAAAGAAAGCTTCGGATTGGTTTGATATAATCCGTTGTAACTTGACATTTCCGTTGTGCCGCCATTATTCTGCTCTACAACACCGATTACCGTGAATACGCTCATATTGGCAACAACATAGACCAGTACGTAGAACATGAGCGATGACATTGCCATCGCATTGTCACCACAAACCGCCAGCATTATATATCCAGCCTGAGATATTGAACTGAATGCCATGAAACGCTTAAGCTCGCTCTGCCGTATTGCAAAAAGATTGGCAACTGTTATACTGAGTACAATTACTATATAAAGCATATACTGCCAATATTCAATCATAGGTGCGAATGCTTTTACCAAAATAACCATAAGTGTGAAAGCAGCAGCGCCTTTGGATATTACACTCAGATAACCGGTAACTGATGTCGGGGCTCCCTGATATGCATCCGCTGTCCAGAAATGGAATGGAACAAGACTTATCTTGAAACCAAGACCACTAAAGAAGAATACCAGACCCATTATGTTCATCGCAACATTCTCTGAAGAACTCAAAGCTGCTGCAACATCTGCAAAATATAAAGTTCCTGTGCTTCCATATATAAAAGATATGCCATAGAGCATCACTCCACTTGAGAATGTAGCTGTAAGTATGAACTTTGCAGCACCTTCTGCAGAATTGCGACGATATTTGTCAAAGGCAACCATACATGCCATAGGTACCGACGCCATCTCAAGTCCAAGGAAGAACAGCAAGAAATGACCGGAACTCATCATTACGTTCATTCCAAGTAAAGTGGACAGCACGAGCATGTAGAACTCCCCTTCTCTATTGCGTACATCTTCACGATTGAGCCATAAACGACTCTGGATCAGTACAATCAGAGTACCTGCAGCGAGGATGACTTTCATCACATTGGCAGCAGCTGTTGTTACATACATTTCTCCGAAAGCAGTTCCACAATCTGGTGAAAGAATTGTGGCTACAACCTGTATGAGCATCAGTATACATACAAGCGGATTAAACCACGTCCTGTTATTATTGCGTGATGATATGAAGTCTGCAATAAAAACAATTATCAGGATAGCCACCAATGTGACTTCCGGAACCATATTTAGAAATTGACTATAACCCATTTTTGACTATTTATTATAATGTTGCAATTGCTGATAATGAATGGATATGCTCAATAATAGGACCTACAGAACCACTGATAACGTCGCTTGCCCACAATGGAGCTATACCCAGACCGGCGACGCAAAATATCAGACAGCATACAGCCACGCGCTCATCCCATGTGGCATCCGTAAGTTCAAGATAATGAGGATCTGCCACTTTCTGGTAAAGAATCTTACCAACAACACGGAGTATATAAACGGCAGTCACAACTATACTGGTACATGCGATAATCGTTGCCGTGCGGTGGAACATATCGTTATTTGCAAATGAACCTACAAAGATTGTCATTTCTGCGATGAATCCGGAAAAGCCCGGCAATCCGAGGTTTGCAAGACCGGCAATGACATAGCCGACACTAAGGAATGGCATAATCTTCATCAAACCACCCAGTTTACGGATGTCGCGTGTATGCGTACGCCCATATATCATACCGATAAGAGCAAAGAAAAGCGCTGTCATCAAACCATGAGAAAGCATCTGAAGGATAGCTCCTGTGCAAGCTGTCTGCGTCATCATAAGAAGTGCGAAAAGCACCAGACCGCAGTGAGACACTGACGAATAAGCATTGATGTATTTCAAGTCTGTCTGTACACATGCGGAGAGTGCGCCATAAACCACGGATATTGTTGTAAGTATGATAAATATCCAAGCAAGTTCACGGGCAGCATCCGGCAAGAGAAACATTGCTATACGGAAACAACCATATCCACCAAGTTTCATCAACACACCCGCATGCAGCATTGAAACAGCTGTCGGGGCAGACGCATGACCATCCGGTGACCATGTATGAAACGGGAACAATGCTCCAAGTACTCCAAATCCGACAAATACAAACGGGAAGAATACTTTCTGAACATTAGCCGGAATATTATTCATAGCTGCTATTTCCATGATGTTCATCGTAGTAGCACCGCTGAAATAATATATGCCGAGTATACCTATTATAAGAAGTGCGGAGCCACCCATGAGCATAAGCGTAAGCTTCATTGCAGCATATTCCTTAGGACCACTACCCCATACTCCTATCAACAGATACATCGGGATAAGCGCAACCTCATAGAATACAAACATTGCAAACATATCTGTACATATGAAGAAGCCGAACACTCCTGTAGACAGCAACGTGAACCACAGGAAATACTCCTTTGTGAGCGGTTTGAGCTGCCATGAAGCGAATGTTCCTGTAAAGACAATGATACTTGACAACAGAAGCATGACGACCGAGATTCCGTCTACTCCTATGGAATATGCAATATTCAATGGCTTAAACCAAGGAATGCTATATGTAAACAGCATCGGTGCCGTTTCACCCGCACTACGCATCTGAATGAACGTAATGGTCAGCCAAACAGAAAGCAGCAACAGACACGATGAGCCAGCCACCATCACACCACGTACCTGATTCAGGTTTCGTGATATCCACAAACCCAATAACATCAGTAATGGTATTACAACAAATAAACTTAATATATTCATCTTTATTTATTATCTAAGTATTGACTATATTTTCATTTAATGAAACCGGAGTTTTACTTACAAACACAACAAAATCAGAGTCAGAGCGACTGTTCCGGTCAGGAACCATACGGCATACTGTCTTACATCACCGCTCTGCCAACTGCGTATGCTTTCTCCACCGGCATTTGCTGCCCAAGCCATAAAGTTCATAGTTCCGTCAACAACATGACGGTCAAACCATGCCAAAGGTGTAGAAACACAACGGAATATAATCTTATGTGTCACAAACATCCATACTTCATCCATATAGAAACGGCGGTAAGCAGCCTCATGCAGACGCGGGAACTTTTTGGCGAGCATATCCGCAACAGGTGTTTTAGCGCCTTTATACATAAATGTAGCAAGACCGATACCGCAAAGAGCAAGTACGGTGCTTACACCAGCAACAGTCCAATTAGTGTGAGTTGCGAATCCGATTCCATTAGCAGAGACATATTCTCCGAATTCAAATATATGTAATGTTCCTGTTATGCCAATCAACAGAGTTATAACTGACAGGACAATAAGCGGAACAGTCATTGTCAGAGGAGCCTCGTGAGGAGCATGCGCACCCTCAGACTTATGTGTCTCATAATAGCTTTCTCCCCAGAAAATAACGTAATAAAGCCGGAACATATAGAATGCTGTCATCGCAGCAATACCACTCATTATAATACCCATAGGCATAGAGAAATTATAGCAAGCTACAAGAATCTCGTCCTTAGAACAGAAACCGGAGAAGAAAGGTATTCCGGCTATCGCAAGACACGAAATCAGGAATGTCAAATGTGTGACAGGCATATATTTGCGCAATCCTCCCATGAATTTCTTCTCATTTGAATGTACCGCATGTATAATACATCCGGCTCCGAGGAACAGACATGCCTTGAACATGGCGTGAGTAAACAGATGATACATACCTGCCATGTATCCCAACCCATTTACATCCGCATATTCTTCTGTCATAGCAACCTTTCCTATCTCCGGATCAGGCATGCAAACGCCCAAGGCTACAAGCATGAAACCTATTTGTGATATTGTAGAGAATGCCAGAACTCTCTTGATGTCGCTTTGGCAACAAGCCACTGCTGCTGCATAAAAAGCGGTGAACGCCGCTATATAAGCAATCACATGCAACGCCTGTGGTGCGAACTCCACAAAAATAGGGAAAAGGCTTGCCACAAGATAAACTCCGGCGACAACCATCGTTGCGGCATGTATCAGTGCTGAGACGGGGGTAGGTCCTTCCATTGCGTCAGGCAACCATATGTGTAACGGGAACATGGCACTCTTTCCGGCACCTCCTATGAACATCAGGAACAACGATGTAGGAATAATCCATGCAGAATTATGAAGTGCTTCGGCTTGTTCCGGAGTCATTGTTGTCAGATCATAATTGAACGTACCGACATAGAAGCTGTAAAACAATATACCTATAAGGAAGAACAAGTCAGCGAATCGTGTCACGATAAAAGCCTTCTTCGAGGCTGCCACCGCAGCATGCAAAGGATAATAGAATCCGATGAGAAGATACGAAGACACACCGACAAGCTCCCAGAACAGATACATTTGGAATATATTCGTAGCTACTACCAGTCCCAACATCGACATTGAGAAAAGACTCAAGAACGCATAATAACGCTGAAAACCTTTTTCTCCATGCATATATCCGAATGAATATATGTGTACCATCAGACTGACAGTGGATATTACGATGAGCATCATAACAGAAATCGGCGTCAGTCTGAAACCGATGTTGAACGTCAACAGTTCGCTGAATTTCAACCATGTGAAATCAAACGCCGTAACTGTCGGATACAGTCCGCTTGAAGCCTCACGTCCTACAACAAGGAAATATTCAATGGCTGTGTAATATGAAAGAACAGTAACTACTGCCAAAGAACACGTACCGATAATTCCAGCTAATTTATGAGACATCTTCATTCCTGCAAGTCCAAGCAAGATGAATGACAATGCAGGCAATAAAAGTATCAGATATACATAACTATAATCCATAACACTTAAAATTTCATGTTTTCAATACTGTTTACCTGATCACTATGGAAATTGCGATAAACATTAATAATGATTGCAATAGCTACTGCTGACTCTGCCGCAGACACACCTATAGAAAACAATGTAAAAAACATTCCTTCCATTTGTCCGGGATAAAGCATTCTGTTGAATGCTGCAAAGTTTATATCAACAGAATTGAGTATCAACTCAATAGATATCAGCATGGCAATAAGGTTACGTCTTGTGACAAACCCGAATACGCCAATAAAAAACAGCAGTGCGGAAAGCACAAAATAATATTCTACCGGTACCATGATTACTTCTCCTTTCTTGAAATTACTATGCCTCCGATAATACATGCCAGCAAGAATACAGATATAAACTCAAATGGAAGTACATACTGATACTTGTCTGCTCCCATTAGAGTATGACCTATCTGGTCCATAGGTATTTCTGTGTCTGGCAACTGCGCAGCCATAGATATGAACTTGTTCTTTAATAAAACGGCAACAACCGTAGCAAACCCTGCTATAGAAAGCAATCCTCCGCATATCACACGTTTTCCACGCAATTTTTCGGACAAACCCTGAAGGGTGTGTTTGCTGACAAGCTGAATTGCAAAAATATAAATAATGGTTACACCTCCGGCATACACAGATATCTGAGCTGCACCCAAGAATGTATAATCAAGCAGGAAATAAAGACCTGCGACACCAAAAAGCACAAACAACAGGAATGTTGCCGCCCTCATTATTCTCTTTGTCGTAACACATACCAAAGCTGAGCCAAGGATGAAGACAGCAAGAATTATAAACATTACCATATTAGCCATTTTTACGTCTCCTCCTATTTCTTTGTATTAAACTTTCCTATCTCAAACTCAGCACCGCCATCTATAATATTGGGTAACGACGGATTATATGTTTTTTCCTTGTCAAGATGCAGCACCAATGAATCGCGGCTGAATGTAGAATTCTCAAAATCATTGGTAAATATAATCGCATCATGAGGACATGCCTGTACACACAACTCACAGAACATACAATCACCCAAATCGTACTGGTAATCAACGAGACGGCGTTTCTTTTTGCCCTCTTCATCTGTCACCATCTCCGTGGTTATCTTTATAGTGCCGTTCGGACAAGCCTTCTCGCACAATGTACATGCAACACATTTATTATTGCCGTCAGCGTCATGTGGCATTACAAGTCTGCCACGATGTCTTTGAGAGACATGCAATGTCGTCTTTCTGTTTTCCGGATATTGTTCGGTGACCTTTTTTGTGAAATATTCCTTCCAGGTCACACCCATACCGGTGAGCAGGGATTTAATTGCATCCTTAACCTCTCCAATGTATGTTTTACTATTTTCCATTTCTTTGATAGTCAACGAATGTTATAAAATAATACACTATTTATATCAAAAGTGAAGTCCGAATGCTACCACCAATGTCATAATAACCAGATTGAGAAGTGCCAAAGGCATAAGATACTTCCATTCCAGTTTCAGAATCTGGTCGATTCTCAGACGCGGGAAAGACCATTTAATCCACAGCATAATCCAAACAATAAGGAATGCCTTGGCAAGGAACCACACTATACCCGGGATATAATCCATTACAGCATTGAATCCGTCAAGTCCGGCAATATGCAAAGGCATCCATCCTCCGAGGAATATCGTTGCAGCAAGACCTGCGATTATGAACATATTCAGATATTCTGCGAGATAGAAAAATCCGAATCCCATTCCAGAATATTCTGTATGATAACCTGCGGTAAGCTCACTCTCTGCCTCTGCAAGGTCGAACGGACCACGGTTTGCCTCCGCGTTTCCTGCAATGAGGAACACTATAAACGCGATTATCGCCGGTATATGTCCACGGAATATAAGCCAGCCATTCTCCTGTGCCTCAATTATGCCAGACAGCTGCATGGTACCGGTAAGTACTACTGCGGTAATGAGGCACAGGCAAAGAGACATTTCATATGAAATCAACTGCACTGCACCACGCATCGCGGACACAACGCTATACTTGTTGTTCGAGCTCCATCCGGCAAGGAATATACCCACAACACCTATACTTGATATAGCTGTCAGTAAAAATACTCCGAGGTTAAAATCCAATATATGAGCGCCTTTATTCCAAGGCATAAACGCAAAAGCTCCCACACTTCCTATGAGTACAAGGAACGGTGCGATGGCATAAAGCAGTTTGTCTGCCTTATCAACAAAGAATATTTCCTTTATAAGCATTTTCACAACGTCGGCAAATACCTGGAATACTCCCCAAGGTCCCACACGCATCGGACCGAGACGGCACTGGAAATATGCACACACCTTACGCTCCATAAATATCAGTACTATAGCCAGCAGCGCATATGCAATGAGTATGAACAAGCCGACAAGCACGCACTCAATCAGGACAGACAGAAAACTGCCCAATCCTAACGTGTCGCGCAGAAGACTGTCAAACCATGTTGTAACTATACTAAAATCAAACATTTCTATAAAATGATTTATTATTTATTAGTTATCTGTCGATATCCGGTATCACATAATCAAGTGTTGCTCCTACTGAAATAAGATCCGCAATTTTCTCTCCCTGCAACATCTCATCAAGAGCTGACACCAGCGGCAATCCCATAGGACGGAATTTCAAACGGTAGGGACTCTTGTCACCGCGGCTGTCAAGATATACGCCAATCTCACCACGGCTTCCTTCAACAGACTTATACCATTGACCTTCCGGCACACGTATAATAGGTTTCTGTTTTATGTAAAAATCACCTGCCGGTATGTTGTCAATAAGCTGTTCGATGATTCTCACGCTCTGCTCCATTTCTTTCATACGAACCATATAACGATCGAAGCAGTCGCCATTGTTAAGGACAATCTCATCGAAATCCACTTTTCCATACATGTCATACGGATGATGCTTTCTCACATCATTGTGCCATCCGCACGCGCGGCCCGTACCACCGGTGCATCCATAAGAAACAGCACTGTCAAGCGACAGTTTTCCTACGCCTACAAAACGGTTGTGAAGAATAACATTTCCTGTAAAAATGTCATTATATTCTTTGAACATCGGTTTTATATATGCACAAAGCTTTTTGACATTACTTACAAAGTTAGGATCTATGTCCGCGTAGCATCCGCCTATTCTGTAATAATTCTGAATCAGACGGCCTCCGGTGGTCTCTTCCATTACATTAAGAACCTGCTCACGGTCGCGCATTCCGTAGATAAATGCCGTAAGCGCACCCAAATCCTGCGCACAACATGCATAGAACAGCAAATGCGAATCCAGACGTTGGAGCTCATCCATTATAGTGCGGATATACATTATACGCTCGCTCAGTTCCACGCCCATTGCCTCTTCTATCACAGAGACAAGCGCATGCCGGTTCATCATAGCCGAAAGATAGTCAAGCCTATCTGTCAAAGCCAGCGTCTGAGGATATGTGTAGCTTTCGCACATTTTCTCTATACCGCGATGTATATATCCGCAATGTGGATACACCTTACGTATAACCTCTCCGTCAAGAATGGTCTGCAAACGAAGCACACCATGTGTTGCCGGATGCTGAGGACCGATGTTGATTACATAGTCGTCATCTGTAAACAGCTTATGATATGTCTCCTTTATCTTGCCGTTTTCATCGATATTGAATTCTACGGTATAATCTGTCTCAGGGTCGTCTTCAAGCGTATATGTATTGTTTTCAGGACTCATGTCATAATCCTTACGGAAAGGATAGCCTTTAAAGTCTGAGCGAAGATAAAGACGGCGCATATCCTTATGGCCGAGGAACTTTATGCCATAAAAATCGAAAACCTCACGTTCAAGGAAATCGGCAGCTTTCCAAAGGTGGCTTACAGTAGGAATGTATGCGTTTTCACGGTCAGGGTTTACAACCTTCACACTAATGCGCTCATAATTCTTTGTATTCTCAAGAATATATACACATCCGAGTCCTTCCTCACCGAAATCCTCTCCGACAATCGTCACAAGGAAGTCGAAATGCTTCTCGTTTCTAAGTTTTGCCATTTGTACGGCAAAATCTTTAAGTTCAAAAAGTTTATGTTCTAATTTCATATCCTTCCTTTATTATATATTGCTGTCCTTGCCCGTATCGTCATGAGCAACGTCGTTTAACATGGACTTGTCTATTTTCCCGTCAACTATTATTGGTTTGTGTTCCTTACGGTTTACGCCACCGAAGAATTTCTCAACCTTCACCTTCCTCTGAAGCTGCATCATTCCATAAAGAATAGCCTCAGGACGCGGAGGGCAACCCGGAACATACACATCCACCGGCACTATTTCATTGATGCCCTTCACAACATGATAACTGCTCTTGAACGGTCCTCCGGAAATGGCACAACCGCCTACAGCAACCACATATTTAGGCTCAGCCATCTGGTCGTACAGACGTTTGAACACCGGCGCCATCTTGTTTGTTATTGTGCCGGCACACATAATCAAATCTGCCTGACGCGGTGAGTTACGTGTGACTTCAAAACCGAATCTCGCGAAATCATATCTGGCACAACCTACAGCCATAAACTCAATACCGCAACAGCTTGTTGCAAAGGTTAAAGACCACAACGAGTTGCTACGTCCCCAATTGATCATCTGGTCCAGAGAACCCGTAACTACATTCACGCCTCCTTCATGAAGCTCCTGCACGATTTTCTCCAGAGACTCATTGTCCTTGAATTCCGAATAAGGAATACTCTTAATGACCGGTTTCTTTACTTCCATTCCAATGCTCCTTTCCGCCAAGCATAAGCCAAGCCAAATACAAGTACCAACAAGAAGAACCCGATACTTACCAGTGCCATGGCACCGAAGTCCTTCACCACTACTGCCCAAGGATAAAGAAACACTGTCTCAACATCAAAAATCAGGAACAGAATGGCAAAAAGATAGTAGCCTACATGTACCGGTATCCATGACGAGCCATGGGTCGGAATACCGCACTCAAAGGGCTCACCCTTTACCTTATTAAATGTACGAGGACCTATGAGTTTTGCAATCACGTAGGCCGCTACTACCAAGAAAACAGCCGTTATTAAAACGGTAATTAACAAGATAAAATACATAAAATATATATAATATTACGTTTTTGTATTCGAAGACAAATCGTATTCATGTTATTTTTTTAGTGCGTAATAGAATAATTTCTATAACACGAAAGTGTACACTACTGATTTCAACGTGCAAAGTTAATAATAAATATCCGAATAATTCATAATAACAAAAAAAATATTTATTTATGTTTAATCATACTGTGCAGCACATCCGACTTGTAAAGAAAATGTATTGATATAGAGAAGATTACAAGGTATAAATTATAGGAAGCACACAAGAAAAAGACACATCATTTCAGCAGAATGCATACTGTCAGACATACCGATTGATGTGACTAAAGCCTCGGATATTTATTGTCATCCCACCGAAAAACACACCATTAAAAACAACTGTAATGCAACATTTTCTTATGCACGTTAATCAGAAATGCCAAGTGTCCGTGGACCTCACTTTCACAACTATTCCCCAGCCTGCCCACATACACCTTTCGTAATGATGTAAGGCGCATGCACTCCTTATTTTATAGAATAACAAGCGCACTGCATCAGAGAAAATCGGGAAACAGTATGGTGGCTGCAATGCTGTATAGACATAAAAAGCGTGAAAGCGCATGTAAGCATATGCATAGCGGTGTTATGCCTTGCTACCCACCAGCCTTGACATATATAATGGCGACGGTCCAATTTTTATACGAACACTCATATTCATCAGAATGCATATTTATGCAGAACGAAAGGTAAAAAATCTTTACATTATTTTTTTACAAAATAGAAACGGCATATGGCAACATTTGCTATCTTACAAGTGTTTTATTATTATAGCATTTCATCATAATTCGTATTTTTCTCCACTCAACACGTCATTACATCGGATTATTATCCCTTCTGATGCCTCGTTTCCTGATTACTATCCCCTCACGGCTGTTATACCATATTCCCAAATGGCATGTTCAATACTCTCAGAAAACCTTTTCCGCCTTGTCAAACGTACCGTTCCGCATCATGAAACAGCATGTTCCATGCATCGGAAAAGGCATTTACTGTAGCCCATTATGCAAAAACGTTGATATTCAACGCATTACATTTGTGCCCTATAATTCGTGTATACGGACACAGTCTGCTGTTTTCCAGTTCACACGCCATTCTCAGTGACTTTACAAGGTATAAACATTCATTTTCTCATGACAATATTGCATGAATATGCATTTGCGGCTCTGGTTTTGACGTCTGGATTACGTCATCAATCTTTTGCAGCTATTCAGCCGTATTGTTTCCGCATGGCGTCACGTTGTTGACAGTCAAGACAAGAAGATTGCGGAGTTCCGCAAACCCATAAGACAGACTGAAAAGAGATATAATTTTATAAAAAGCACAGCATGGGGCAAATAGTTTCTGACAGCAGCAGCCGGTATGACACGACAAAAACGAGTAATGCAATGAACGGTTTGGAGACAAACCGGAATCGTACGTCAGACCTCATATGTATTTTGGTTTGCTATTATGCAGATTGAGTTTCTATTTTATAGAAGATGTATAGGGACAAATCTGTAAAAAGCGGAATGCCGGATGGCGGTATAAGTGCAGCTGATGAATAAAGGTCGGACAGATGAATAATACCACGGAATCCATTGTCTTACAACATTGAACAGACAAATATAAGTGTTTATATATAAGTGACTTAAAGAGTATATTTTGTATAATTACTTATATCTGCCCCTTATTTTATAAGAAACTAACTATCATTGAAACATTATCATATGCCCCATAAACCTCGATTATTATGATTATTGCGGGTGCGGAAATACAAGTAATCGTTAAAAATTATCCGATATTATAAATTTCCCAAGATGTATTTGTGTCCTTACCATCAGATTATGCGCTCTTTATGACTGCATTCCAAAGCCTCATCGGGAGTATTGCCAGTTGCTCTCCTACTACAGTCTTTGAAATGCATCACATAAATATCACGAGTCTGATGGCATTTATTTTAAAACATCCACTTAACAAAAAAATTATAAAATATATACTTCAGATTTTGACATATGCAATAGTTGACGTATCTTTGCAGTAGAATATGGGGGTTGTTCCGGTTTGATCGGGATACTCATCAAAATAAAACGAAACCGAGGAAGTTTCTCTTGTTAATGGCGGGCCACATAAAACCCTTATGGGACTAAGCTGTATAGCCGGTGGATTACAAAGACGGGGAGCTCTCAAATCCTATTAGCTCGGAGTTTCATCACATCATCGGGCAACCCCTTTTCTTTTAATTCCCTTTACATTTATATATATGCAATGGTTCCCCGCTTCATAGCATACATGATGCGGAATATTAACACAAGAACTGTCATTTGAGATTAAATGTATTTCAGCATTATAAAGAAAGGCCGGTCATTGCCCATTCGAAGGAATAGCGACTATATAATTAAGCAGCCGATGACAAAACACTTTTATAAGGCTTCAAGTCTATTTAAAACATTAAATCATTGTATTTATGACAGACGCAGGGTCAGAACCGGTTTGAGTTGAACAGCAAATTTATTCACATAAAAATAATAAATCATATTATGTTCTCTGGTATAGTAGAAGAAATGGCGACTGTTGTCGCAATAAGAAAAGAGCATGGAAACATTCATTTTTCCCTTGAATGTTCATTCATAAATGAGTTGAAAATAGATCAGAGCATCTCTCATAACGGCGTATGCCTTACTGTTGTGAATATCGAAAACAACAGTTATACTGTCACGGCAATGAAAGAGACACTTGACAAATCCAACCTCCGATTCCTCAAACCCGGGGATAAAGTCAATGTAGAACGCTCAATGAAATTGAACGAACGGCTGGACGGCCATATCGTTCAGGGACACGTGGACGGTACTGCAATATGTAAGGAAATAAAAGATGCCGACGGCTCCACATATTTCACGTTCGAATACGATTTTGACAAAGCAATGGCAAGCCGCGGTTATTTCACTGTAGACAAGGGGTCTGTGACCGTAAACGGGGTCTCTCTTACAGTCTGCAATCCCACAGAAAACACATTTACGGTCGCAATTATCCCATACACCTATGAGAATACAAACTTTCGTTATATTACAACAGGCAGTGTCGTAAATATCGAGTTTGACATACTCGGCAAATATATAGCAAGACTCCATAGTCTGACAGAATAGTCTCCAGACTGGCATATGATAAAAGAGGCGGGACTTTATTATCCCGCCTCTTTTGCTTGTATGTATATATTATAAGGTCATCCTTGTTGTCGACAATCACGAAGACAACTGTTATAAAAAGCTACATAAACCGTCTGCTTATAAAAAATAATGTTAATATAACAGCCGTATTATAAACAAATCAATTATAATTTCATCTAATGAAATTGTAACGGGAAACCGTCGTTTACACAATACGGAATCAGTTAATACATGATAAGAATTATTGAACTTTAAAACATAAGAAATGAACAAGTATCAAACAACATGTCTGATTGCCATGATAACATTATGCAGCATTGATGTCATGGCGCAGCAATGGACATTGAGAGACTGCATTGAATATGCTTTGGCAAACAATATCTCATTGAAAAAAACTAAATTGCAGGAGTACAGTGCCATTGAAGACATAAAACAAAGTCAGGCTGAACTGTTGCCTTCACTGAGTTTCTCAACATCCCAGAACGGTACATACCGCCCGTGGCCCGAAGAAGGCAAGGCAACGGTTGACAACGGATATGTACAGTCAAGCGTTGACAAGGTTTATTATAGCGGGTCATACAGTGTAAGCGGCAACTGGACGGTATGGAACGGAGGACGCAACACAAAGACGATAAAGCTCAATAAGCTTACAGCCGAACAGGCACGGCTCGATTCCGCAGAGACAGCGAACTCCATACAGGAGCAGATAGCACAGCTCTATGTACAGATATTATATTCAAACGATGCCATAAACGTATGCAAGGAAAGCCTTGAAACAAGCAGGAAAAACGAGGAACGTGGCAAAGAGATGTTCGATGTGGGGAAATTAAGCAAGGCAGACCTCGCACAGCTTACAGCCCAGAGGGCGCAGGACGAATACAACATAGTAGAAGCCGAGAGCAATATGAGAAACTACAAACGGCAGCTCAAACAGGTTCTTCAGATAGCCGACGATAAAGAATTTGACATTGTCATACCGGAAACAACCGACGAGATGGCTTTGAAAAAAATACCTGCTCTCAACGATGTATACGCATCTACACTTACAATAAGACCGGAAATAAAGAACGCCAAGCTCGGTATAGAAAGCAGTGAACTGAGCATTAAAATAGCAAAAGCACAAAGGCTGCCCACCATAGGACTGAACGCCGGCGTATCAACCAACACTACGTCTATGAGCGACAATGCGTGGGGCACACAACTGAAAAACAATGTAAATGTAGGTGCGGGATTCACAGTCAGCATACCATTGTTTGACAACAGAGCGTCAAAAACGGCTGTAAACAAGGCAAAAATACAAAAGGAGAACTACTTACTCGAGCTGCAGGACAAACAGACAACGCTCTACTCTACTGTAGAAAACTACTGGCTTCAGGCTGTCACAAACCAGAATAAGTTCAAAGCGGCAAAGGTTTCTACAGAGAGTGCAAGGGCGAGCTACGAGCTGTTAAGCGAACAGTTTGCCCAAGGTCTTAAAAATATCGTTGAGCTGATGACAGGTAAGAACAACCTTCTGACAGCCCAGCAAAACGAACTGCAGAGCAAATATCTCGCCATACTGAACATCGATATGCTGAGATTCTACGAAACAGGCGAATTAAAATAAAACATATTCAGTAATCATATAAAGAAATGAAAAGAATCAGTAAGTTATGGATTATTGCCGGCATACTGGCTTTATTAGCGCTGATAATGTGGTTGTTGTCCGGCAATAAGAAAAAAGAGGAGGTTACGTTTGAAACTGTAGCAGCCGCTCCGGCTACAATAAGGAACAGCATAACAGCTACCGGTACCATAGAACCGGTGACTGAGGTAACTGTCGGTACACAGGTAAGCGGAATTGTAAGCAAACTGTATGTGGATTACAACAGTATTGTAAAAAAGGGACAGATAATAGCCGAACTTGATAAGACAAACCTTATAAGTCAGCTAAATACGGCAAAAGCGAATCTGCAGAGTAACGAAAGCAACCTGAAATATCAGACAGCCAACTATAAACGTTACAAGACACTGTACGACAAAGGACTTGTAAGTGCCGACGAGTTTGAGACAGCCCAACTCTCATACAAGCAGGCTAAAGAACAGTACGCATCCTCTAAAGAGGAGGTGAACCGTGCAGAAACGAACCTTGGATACGCAACCATAACATCGCCGATAGACGGAGTCGTTCTGTCAAAAGCCGTCGAGGAGGGTCAGACAGTTGCCGCAAGCTTCTCCACTCCGGAACTGTTCACCATAGCGCAGGACCTTACTGACATGCGCGTAGTTGCTGATGTTGACGAGGCTGACATAGGAAGCGTCAAGGAAGGCGACAGAGTCACGTTCACCGTAGACGCCTTCCCGGACGATACGTTTGAAGGTGCGGTGACACAAGTCAGACAGGAAGCCACCACAACAAACAATGTCGTGACATACGAAGTGGTAATAAGCGCTCCTAATGCCGACCTCAAACTGAAGCCAGGTCTTACTGCCAATGTCATCATTTATACAGCCGAGATAAGCGGAGTATTGTGTGTACCGAGCAAAGCGCTAAGATACACACCGACCAAGGAAACCATAGGAAACAAAAAAATACAGGACACTCAAGGCAAAAACAAGGTATGGACTCTTGAGGGAGATAAGATTGTCGCCCACAGTGTAAGCATTGGCGCGACCGACGGAACACATACACAAATCCTTAAAGGAGTGGAATCCGGAACAAAAGTGATAACAGGTATAAGTGTCATGACAGACGAACAACCGGATGAGACAATCACCGAAAGCAGCCCGTTTGCACCAGGTCCACCTGATAAGAACAAGAAAAAGAAATAATAGAAAAACCGGCTGCACATGGAGAAGAAAACAGTTATAGAACTTCAAAACGTGAAACGGGACTTCATCGTAGGCGACGAGACTGTGCACGCACTGCGAGGCATCTCGTTCAAAATATACGAAGGAGAGTTCGTCACAATAATGGGTAAATCAGGATCGGGCAAGTCTACCCTTCTCAACCAACTGGGATGCCTTGACACTCCAAGCAGTGGAGAGTACTATCTCGACGGTATATCCGTACGCAAGATGTCCAAGTCACAACGCGCAACATTACGCAATAAGAAGATAGGATTCATATTCCAGAACTACAATCTGCTGCCAAAGACGACAAGTATAGAGAATGTGGAACTGCCACTAATGTACAATGCGTCTGTAAATGCTAAGGAACGCCTTGAGCGCGCGACCGAGGCTTTACGCGCAGTAGGTCTTGAAAACCGCATGTATCACAAGTCCAACCAGATGTCAGGAGGACAGATGCAACGCGTGGCAATCGCACGTGCACTGGTAAACAACCCTGCTGTCATACTTGCCGACGAGGCTACAGGCAACCTCGACACCCGTACTTCATTCGAGATTCTTGTGTTATTCCAAAAGCTACATGCGGAAGGTCGCACTATAATATTCGTCACACACAATCCTGACATTGCCAACTATTCGTCACGGAACATAATGTTGCGCGACGGCGTAATAATAAGCGACAAGATAAACGACAACATTCTCTCTGCGAAAGAAGGACTGGCGGCATTGCCTGTAAACAAGGATGATTGAGCAATAAAAACACAACGAACTGACAATAATAGAAATAGATGAATTACGCTAATCTGTTTAAAATCGCATTGAAAGCCATTGCCGCCAACAAGATGCGCTCTTTTCTGACAGCACTGGGTATCATAATTGGTGTCGCATCGGTTATTACAATGCTTGCGATAGGACAAGGCTCGAAGAAAAGCATACAGGCAAACATTGCCGAAATGGGCTCTAATATGATTATGATACATCCTGGTGCAGACATGAGAGGAGGAGTAAGACAGGATGCCTCATCCATGGAAACGCTGAAGATAAGTGACTATACAACCTTGAAAGACGAATGCGACTACATCAAAGGTATCAGTCCTACAGTAACAAGCAGCGGACAATGGATATACGGCAACAACAATACTCCGTCTACAATATACGGAGTCAGTCAGGACTATCTGGACATCAGACAACTCTCTGTAAGCGACGGAGAGATATTCACAGACGCAGACATAAAGTCGAGCGCGAAAGTCTGCATCTTGGGACAGACCGTGGTTGACAATCTGTTCCCTGACGGTTCTGATCCTATAGGAAAGGTAGTGCGGTTCAACTCCATACCATTCAGAGTCATCGGTGTGCTGAAGAAAAAAGGCTACAACTCAATGGGAATGGACCAGGACGATCTTGCTCTGGCACCCTACACCACTGTCATGAAACGCATTCTGGCACAGACCTATCTGGGCGGAATAACATGTTCTGCCATAACAGAGAACGTTACCGACAAGGCAACGGAGGAAATAACACAGATACTGCGTCGTAACCATAAACTGAAGAACGCTACAAGCGACACTCCGGGTGACGAAGACGACTTCAACATACGCTCACAGGAAGAACTGTCGAATATGATGAACTCAACCACCGACATGCTTACAGTCCTTCTGGGATGTGTAGCAGGCATATCTCTGATTGTTGGCGGCATAGGCATTATGAACATAATGTACGTCAGTGTTACCGAACGCACACGCGAGATCGGACTGCGCATGAGTGTCGGAGCACGCGGCATAGACATCCTGAACCAGTTTCTCATAGAAGCGATAATGCTCAGTGTAACCGGTGGAATAATAGGAGTCCTGATAGGCGTAGGAGCGTCTTATGCGGTAAACACATTTGCCCACTGGCCCATTTTCATCCAACCTTGGAGCATCATCATGAGCTTTGCGGTCTGCACATTCACCGGAGTTTTCTTCGGATGGTATCCTGCGAAGAAAGCGGCGCAGCTTGATCCGATAGAAGCCATAAGATATGAGTAAGGTCCATACTGCCAGACAATAGTATATAAGACATAAAAACGCGAAGCCGGCAGCATTGAAATATGCTTCCGGCTTCACTTATGTTCATACTATCTCGTCAGGACTGGTTACAAAGGTAGTGGCACCATGCTTTTCCAAAAAGCTACGGTCGCGGAATCCCCACAGCACACTGATGCACGGCATTCCGCAATTGCGTGCCGTCATGACGTCAACATCGCTATCGCCTATATAAACAGCGCCATTTTTATCAACGCCCAATGCCTTCAGGGCTTCCATCACAGTGTCAGGCGCCGGCTTCTTGCGTATGCCGTCGCGCTCCCCTATCGCAACCTCCACATATCCGCTGAAAAAATGTCGGCACAACTCTTGTGTCGCAGCATAAAACTTATTGCTCACCACTGCCACATTCTTATTTCCTTGTTTCAGACGTTCAAGCATCCCCATAACTCCCGGATATGGCTGTGTCGTGTCAAGTCCATGCTCCATGTAATGACTGCGGAACATCGCGTAAGCCTCATCAAACAGCGGGTTATCAACACCTTCCGGAACAGCGCGTTCCATCAGTTTCCTAACACCGTTGCCCACGAATCTTCTTACATCGTCAACAGTTCTCTCCGGCATTCCGCAATGTCTCAACGCATAATTACAGCTTGCTGCCAGATCGTCAAGTGTGTTAAGCAGCGTTCCATCAAGATCGAAAACATAAGTTTCGTACATATCGTTATCCTTTGAAAAGTTTCTAAATCTGACACAAAATTACAAAAACATCTGTACAGACAAATAATAATACATAGAAAAAACACAGATAACGAAAACGGGCGGAAAGGGAACCTGCCTTCAAATTCACGGGTGCAGACTATCTCAGACAAATATAATAATATTCGAAGTATGCGTCAGACAATATACATACTGAATAAAAATACGACACCATGACGATGTTTCTCAACACAAGACGCTAAGCCGGAATCGCATCAGACTTCCGAAACGACTTTTTACTATAAGTCTGATGAATATTCCGGTTAAGACAAAACCATCAGCCATTCATTACCCAATGACAATCATTTCAACATACAAAAGAGGACACTCCAATCACTGACTCAATTGACTTGAATCACAAATACTATCCAATTGAAACTCTTATGTGTCACTTCTTCTCAGTGATTATATAATATCTTTCCGCATGCAGGTCGTCTCCATTGGTGTGTACAAGTGCCGCCCGTGTAGTGGCATTACCGTAAGTTTCCACCACCTCCGCACCTTCCGGCACAGTCTTAAACTCTGACCTTGTCTCGGTGATTTTTTCTCCCAAATGTTCTTCGAGCAGCCAACGCAATCCGTTTTCCTGCCGTTTGATGTACTCGGCGTCAGTAAGTCCGGATGTATAGGCTACGCCAATTTCAACATAAGGTATATTGTTGCGCACTTGTGTGTCGGTCAACATATACTCATATCTGTTATCAAGCACACAATATATGCCTGATGTTTTTGGATTGTCGAGCACGACATCTCCATATTTCCAGTCGATTCCGAGAAAATCTCTCTCTCGCATGATTTGGTCTACCTTATATTCATACTTCACCTCTCCGTCCTTATATCCTTTGAGAAATATCTGAAAGTCCTTTTTTACGAAGAAATAAGAACTGAACTGGGACATGAATCTTTCAGAGGCGGAATTATAATCATGCTCCTTTTTATATAAACAATACGTATCGGGCATCTCCGGAGAGGAAACGACAAGCGAATCATAATACTGCAGGAATCCCGGGAATCCTACTGGTGAGTATGCATCATTGTTGTCTGTCACTCTGAACTTCAGCATGTCAAACGGTGCCGCCAACGGTGTGTCCAAGTGCATAAATGTTTCCAATTGTACCATTTTGAGCTTGAACGTTGCCTCGTCAGGCACCCCGCCAGGCGAAACAGTGACGTCGCTTATTATGCCAAGCAGACGATAGACATATTTTGTCCCGCCTTGTAAAGGATTTGCCAGAACGTATTTGCGTACCTTCAACTCGTAGGCATGACCGCGCACATAATCAAAACCTTCGATGCTGCCAATAGCAAGCTCCTGCCATGATGAGGCAGAACGTTCCTTCACAAGCATGTATTCCTTTGGCTCATCAATGCCCCGCACCTGATTCCAAACAGTATTTTCGGACACGTGCATGACAATATCAACGTATGAATTGTCCGTACCGTCATCATTGCCACAACCAATCGACATAAGGCTCAGAGCCGTTAGCAGAAAGAGCGAAAGTCTTTTTATTTTCATATCCTATATATTATACAGTCCATAAAATTTGTTTATAACACCTTTAATACTATATTTGCATCTGCATTGTGAATCATTCCAAACATAGTGTCAGTGTCGTACAGTAAAGATAGCTGTGTTTGCTAATGATATCAGACAGCCGTATTCTTGACAAATAAAGCATATTCGGCAATAAAAAATTTATGTAAAAATAATACTTAAATACCGTCGGAGAAAACTATTTAAGTGTTTTAACAGTCATAAGAGAGATTAAGTCATTTGAAGAACAATCATCGGGAAATAGTGCACAATTACACTTATCATCCGTCTCTTTGACTTAATCTGCGCGCTATGAATTTCCTGTTCATGATTAAGTCCCGTGTACACGAAGCATTTGTCAATCGTAGAAGGTTGTCATCAAACAGATAACGGCAAAGTAGAGGACGCATGACAAAGCGGTTTCTTATTAAATTCTGATATGTAAGAAAATGTTCTTAGCTTGATCCTTTTTGCCGGGCGCAGCTTTCCTTATCCCAAAAGCATACAAGATGACGGTAAAGATATGGATACAGCTGAGAGAATTTATAATATCGATTAACGTTAAACAGTTACTAGTCTTCTATAATTTGATATTCCATTGTTATAAATATATCCAATGCGTTTACTGTATTTCCATGCAGGAAACAGTTAAAGCACAAAAGTCCGTTTTAGTTAATCCTAAGGTATTTTTTTAGTTAACACACATGCGCAATTTAACATTCTGTTTTTCAGATTCTGGGAAATAATATGTCAAACAGAGGTCTCTTTACTTATAAAAAACACACCGCACCGCATACGTTTGAATATCAATGTCAAGCGGAAAAGGCTCTTCCGCATTCCTGAAAGCCGTCTTCCATACTCCAGGAATGTCCATATTGTAATGCGATAAAGCCCGTTTCGACATGCAAAACAGGCTTTATCGTAATGCCGCCGGAAAAGAGCGGTTCTCCGAAACACGATAAAATTCAGATTATCAACAAGTTGCGTTAATGCAGAAATACGCAGTTCTATGGAAAAATATATTATTAATCTCTGAATTATGAAATTATGATGACTCAGAGAAAACGCCGCGACTAATTTTAGTTATCGTATGATGCACATAGGAAACTTCTATCTGAAACCAAAGATAACAGGCGGAACATAAAAACGAAGTCTTCAGTACTTCCGCCTGTTAACAGACAATCATAAGGATGGCTGTCACTTAATATACTCACGGACGGTCTTATGCCAACAGCGAAGTGAATCCTATCTGAGACAGAAACATCTCGCGCGCGACACTCCGGAGAACATTGCTGATGTAATTATTTCTTAAATATGAAATATACAGCAAGCACCAGCAGCACAAATGCCACGAAATGGTTCCAATGCAACTCTGCCTTGAAGGCTATGACGGAGAACACTGTGAACACAGTAAGGGTGATGACCTCCTGAATGACTTTCAACTGCATTATGTCAAACGGACCGCCGTTATCCTTGAACCCCAACCTATTGGCAGGCACTTGCAGACAGTATTCGAAGAATGCCACAGCCCAACTGAAAGCTATCACACCGATAAGCGGAAGCGACGCGAACCAGTTGAACTCCTCTTTCATCTTCAGATGTCCATACCACGCCACTGTCATGAACACATTTGAGAAAATCAGTAAAATTACAGAATAAACACTTTGTAATGCCATAATATCAATAGTTATTATCCTAAAAAATTCCGTCTTCCGCATCATTGCCGGCACTGTCTCCAGACAGCAGTTTTTCAACACACCTCCACAGACTGTAACATGCTTCCGGGTTGATATGTTCCATCTCGGCAAGCAGACCTTTCATTCTGCTGCGATTGGTAGCCCGTTCGTACGGGCATTTTTTCTTCTGCCCAATAAAGCTGCGTACCTCTGCAAGAGAGGCAAGCTCACGTTCACGGATGAGGCACATAGGACGGATGAGGGTCATGTCAAACTTTTTCATTCTCAGCAGAGGAGTCATAGGGCTCGGACTTCCGCTAAAAAGCATATTCATAAGTAAAGTCTCAAGGATGTCATCCATATGATGTCCGAGTGCTATCTTGTTGCAGCCCATCTCCTTTGCTTTCTCGAACAGTGCTTTGCGACGGTTCCATGAACAAAGGAAACAGTGAGGCTTGTCCGATTGTTCGGAATATTCATAAGACGTCTCTACATGGAAAAAAGGTACGCCATGACTCTCCGAAAATGACCGCAGATAGTCAAGGTCAGAACTGTAGCCCACATTGCTCATCACCACATGCACTGCCACGACCGAGAAGCGCGGCTTGAAAATGCGTGACTTCTCCGCAAGCAACGACAAGAGTGCCAAAGAGTCTTTTCCTCCAGACAATGCAACCATAATCCTGTCACCATCATCTATGAGTCCGTAGCGGACGATTCCTCTATTGAAACGTGTCCTGATATGCCTCCTCAACAAATCTTCATCACTGTATTTTGCCATATCTCGTGATTTGAGCATGCAAAATTACATGAAAATAACGGTTTGAAAAAGAAATTAAAAGAAAGTTTGACATAATGCTGAATAAATTCTGTAACTTTGAGGCACATTACTGTTATGAGACATTCATTCAACAGAACAATATATAATATTTAGCTTTCAGAATAACGTTATCATATATTTTATGACTGCAGAAATAGATTTCAACTCTACAACAGAAAATAAAAAGTCACGCTACGAAGAGTTCACAAGAAAACTTGAAGCTCTCATTTATAATGAACACGACGAAGTGAGCGTAATGGCAAACGTCTCTTCCGCGCTAAAAGAGACATTCGGTTTTTTCTGGGTAGGATTCTACATAGTAAAAGACAACATACTCTCGCTCGGTCCGTTTCAAGGCAGCGTGGCATGCTACCGCATAAAGAAAGGCAACGGAGTATGCGGAACGGCGTGGGAAAGGAAAGAGACGATTGTGGTGCCGGACGTAGAAAGATTTCCCGGACACATCGCATGCAGCCAACTGTCAAAATCAGAAATTGTAGTGCCGCTGCTAAGACAAGGTGATGTGGCGGCTGTTTTAGACATCGACAGTGACCGCCTTGACAGTTTTGACGATACAGACAGGAGTTGTCTCGAACACATTTGCAGGCTCGTATCAGCCAATATATACTCCGGACAATGACTTCAAGATACACAAACTTGCACATTATCACGACATTAAGGACATAAATAAGGCTGTGATTTCATATTGCCTCGTGCATAAAATTATCTTTCATATGCAATAGCTTGGGTATATTCAATCACTCAAAAGTCATAATCTGAGTTTGTCAATAACATTTCACTTTGACTTTCAGAACAATGTCTTAAAAACATTTCACGCAAACAATGGAACACAATGATACTATCTGCGCTGTCGCCACAGCCAGCGGAGGAGCAATAGGAATAATAAGAGTATCCGGAACGGAAGCAATCCGTATCACAGACAAAATATTCCGGCCGGTTGACAAACATAGCACTCCATTGGATAAACGCGACGCCAACACAATAAATTTCGGATTCATCAGAAACGGTAAAGACGAAATAATTGACGAGGTGCTCGTAAGTATTTTCCGCGCACCGCACTCATATACCGGCGAAGACTCCGTGGAAATATCATGCCACGGCTCATCATACGTTCTGCAACAGGTGATGCGCCTTCTTATAGAAAACGGATGTCGCTCAGCCGGACCGGGTGAATATACACAGAGGGCTTTCCTTAACGGCAAGATGGATCTGAGTCAGGCAGAAGCCGTTGCTGACCTTATCAAGTCGACATCGGCTGCCACACACCGCATGGCAATGAACCAGATGCGAGGAGGATTCAGCCGTGAATTGTCCTCGTTGCGCGACAAACTGCTAAAACTGACATCACTCATGGAGCTTGAACTTGATTTCAGCGACCATGAAGAACTTGAATTTGCCGACCGCGATGAGCTGAAACAGATAGCCTTGCAAGTGAAGTCGAAAATATCAGGTCTCGCTACATCATTCAACTTAGGAAATGCCATAAAAAACGGCATCCCCGTAGCCATCATCGGGGAAACAAACGCAGGCAAATCAACCTTGCTTAACACTCTCGTTGGTGAAGACCGCGCAATAGTGAGTGATATTCACGGCACAACGCGCGATGTGATAGAAGATACGGTTAACATCAATGGAACAGTATTCCGCTTCATTGACACTGCGGGAATAAGAGACACAAAAGACACGATTGAACGGCTCGGAATAGACCTTACATTCAAAAAGATAAATCAGGCAGACATTATAATTTGGATGGTCGACGCAACCGAGAAATCTGACAGAATAAAAGAAATATCCAAGAAATTATATCCTTTATGCAAGGATAAACAACTTATTGTTGCCTACAACAAGACCGACATCACAAATCAGCCAGTGTGCACCGAGATAGAGAAATTGCCTCCTCATGCCCATCAAATACACATATCGGCAAAATTCGGCACAAATATCGATAAGCTCAAACAAATGCTCCTGACATTTGCCAATGTGCCTGAGATATCACAAAGTGACATTATTATCACTAATACCCGACACTATGAAGCACTCATCCGTTCACTCGAAGCCGTCAACCGTGTAATTGACGGCATAAACGAAAACATACCTTCTGATCTCGTAGCACAAGACTTGCGCGAATGTATCAGCCATCTCGCTGAAATAACAGGAGGCGAAATCACCAGCGAAGAAACACTACAAAATATATTCAAACACTTTTGCATCGGAAAGTAAAGTAAGTAAAACGGAAAGCAAAAGGCATACAAAACGGGTGTAATCAATGATAGATAATAGTTAATCAATCAATGTTTTACATACCATATAAACCGATATGAAATTTTTCTCTGATTATACCTGTTTTATTATTTTTTTGTTGTTATTTTGTTGCTCGTATCGAAAACAGCAACAAAAGCAACAAAAATTATGGGAAAATCGAAAGAACCGATAAGGCTCAGACAAAGAAAGACCGCTTCGGGGAATATCACGTTATACCTCGACATCTACCTGAACGGGAAAAGGTCTTATGAATACTTGAAACTCTATCTTATCCCTGAAACGAACAGAAAGGATAAGGAGAAGAATCGTCAGACGCTTCAACTCGCCGAGGCGATAAAAGCCAAGCGGGTTGTTGAACTTCAAAACGGAGAATACGGTTTTAACGCCGCCTACAAACTTGAAACGAACTTTCTTGACTATTACCGGGCTATGTGTGAGAAACGTCATGGCAACCCCGAGAGCCGGGGAAACTGGGGTAATTGGTATAGCTGCCTCAAACACCTTGAACGGTATTGCAAGCCTAACACCACATTCAAGGACATAACACCTGAATGGATAATCGGTTTTCGTGAACACCTTGACAAGAACGCCCGTTGCAGAGACAAACGGAAGATTATCACAACGGAAGAAGTGACAAAGCCGCTTTCACAAAACAGCAAGGTCAGTTACTTCAACAAACTTCGTGCCTGCATCAACCAAGCATTTGAAGACAGGATAATACCGCATAACCCACTTCGTGGCATTGAGGGTTTCAAACAAGCTGAAACGGAAAGAAGTTATCTGACATTGGAAGAAGTCAAAGCGATGGCTGCTGCCCATTGCAAATACCCAGCCTTGAAAAATGCGTTCATGTTCTCATGCCTGACAGGTCTTCGCAAATCAGACATTGAGAAACTCCGTTGGCGTGAAGTTCAGCAGCAAGGAGACTTTACCCGGATAATCTTCAAACAGAAGAAGACGGGCGGGCAAGAATACCTTGACATCAATAAACAAGCGGTTCAATACATGGGGGTTCGCCGTGAACCTGATGACCGGGTTTTTGTCGGTTTCAAATACAGTGCCTATATGATAGCTGAGTTAAGGATGTGGGCAAATAGGGCGGGAATAACAAAAGACATCACGTTCCATTCAGGGCGGCACACATTCGCTGTCCTCATGCTTGACCTCGGCGCAGAAATCTACACGGTTCAGAAACTTCTCGGGCACAAGGAACTTTCAACAACACAGATTTACGCGAAAATCCTTGATAAGAAAAAGCAGGAGGCGGTTGCGATGATACCCGATATTTTCGGGGATGATGACAACAAGGAATAAGAGACGGGGGCAGCTTCACGGCTTTGCCCCCGTCCTCGTTTCATAGAAATCCCCCTCGCCTGTCAGAAGCCAGCGTGCGGAAACCTTGTATTCTTTCACTATATAAGTCAACCAAGCGGGTTGAAAAATGTCACTTGCCAAGTTCTTTTCAAGTTTGTTCAAATTCCAACGATTTATATCAAACTCACGTGTAAAAGTCTGTTTTCCTCTTATCTTCCCGTCATCTTTCAGGCGGTAAAGAGCCTCAAAAAAACGGCGTACTACCTTTTGGCTGTCTTCTGTCTGCATAATTCATCTGATTTAGCGGCTGCGGTTGCAAATTTGGTGTTAATTTCTCTCTCCCGGATATTAAGGCGTTCCCTCCATGATTGAAGCGTGTCGGGACTGAAATCGGCTTTCTCCCCCTCTCTTACTTGACGTTCAAACATGCGGAGTTCATCGGGTGTCATAACGGGAATGAAACGTTCAAGTTCCATGACCTGAAAAACGTGTTCAAGGGCTTCACGGCGCAAGTCCGCTTGTTTCTCATCACTCAGCATTTCCCCCTGCCCCGTCAAGAACCAACGGGCGTTTATCTCGGGCAAAGCCTCAATAATTGAGACCACGGGTTGCAAGCCGAAATCAACACCTTTCAGAAGTTTAGACAGATATTGCGGCGACCAATTCAAAAGGGCTGCAAAGGCGGTCTGTCTCCCGCCAGTCTTATACTTTATAATATCTTGAAGTCTTCTATTCATATCCATATTTAGGTATTTTGAAAACACTTTTCCCGACAACCGCTATACGGCAACGGCAGAGCTTGCATTCCCTTCCCGGCGGGCATTGATTTTTTTGTTTTCCTGAATCTGTTCTTTCAGCATTTCCATTAATTCATCTATTTGCTTGTCACGGACTGAAAGGCTTTCCGCTTGCTGCTTGATTATTTCCCAAGCATCTTTAGGAACAGCCACCCCGCCGTCTTCACTGTTCAGATTATTAGAAAGGAACATTTCTCCCTCGCCTGATTGAAGCCAAACAAAGTTTATATTTTCATCAAGGGAACAAATTCGCTTCATAAACTTCTCGGAAAGAGGTACTTTACCCGTAACAATCTGAGAGAAAGAAGACTTTGTATATCCCATAGTTTCAGCCAAAGCCCTTTCATTTTCCGCTATTTCCTTGAAAATAAGCCAATTTATAACTTTTTTCAATCGTCTAAGATGTTCCATTAGTAAATATAATTATTGTTAAATTATAAATTTAATTTCGATTTACTCTTTCAAATAATTACTTTGTTTATATTTGCACCGTCATACAATTTTGTATGCGGACAAATATACGAAATAATAAATAAAATCGGAATAAACTGATAAGTAAATTTTTGATATGGAAAGAATTACTGACAAACTCAAAAAACTTCTCGCTCTCGCAGAACGGGGATGCGGTGGGGAGGCAGAGAACGCCCGCCGTCTTCTTGAAGAACATCTGAGAAAATACGGTATGACGCTTGAAGACATCTGCGAAAACAATATTTCACGCAGGACATTCAAGTATAGGAACAAAGAAGAACGCACGATTATCATTCAAGTCTTCCTATCGGTTCTTGGTAGCAAGAGCGAAGCATTTAATGGGTCAACTTACAGTGCTTCAAAGAAGACAATCTACATAGACCTGACAGACTTGGAATATGCCGAAATATCCGACATGGTTGCGTTCTTCAAGTCTCAGTTTAACAAAGAGAAAAAACGCCTGATGAAAGACATTCTCCACGCTTTCGTCAACAAACATAACATCTTTGACTGTACCCCTAACGATGATGACAAGGCAAGCGACAAGGAAATAGACCTTGAAGAACTCATGCGCATTTTATCCCTATCAAATGGTATGGAAGACGTGACATACAGAAAAGCAATTTCAAACAAATGACGATATGGAAACAATGATTTTTAAGACACCTTGCCAAACAGAACGGGAAACCCGTGACTTGGCTATTTACAACGAGTATAACGCCCTGATTGCCGTTGAGGGACAGAGTAAAACGCTCGTAACAGAACACCTGATGAAGAAATATAACATACACAGCGCAGGAACTATTTACTTGATTCGCCGCCGTGTGGAGAAGAAATTGGAAGCGCAGAAAGGGGGTATAAATGGCACTAAGTAAAGAGGCACAAAAAATCAAGACCGAGTACAATAAAAAGTACATGGAAAGATATTGGGAGCGCAAAGCTGAAAAGAGAAAAAACGAGACCAAAGCGGCGGCAGAAAAGACAAAGACTGTGACAACAAAAAGAACGACAAAGACTGTGAGCACCGTTACAGTCAAAGAAACAGAACTTTTTGAATGGCTTTTCCCCGAACCGCACGTCACGGAGGTAACGGTCTCCCGGAACGGACAGTCTGACGCACAGTATATCAAAGCCCTTGAAACGGCTAACAAGACCATAAACACGGAAAACGCCCGTCTTCAAAAACTCTTGATTAAATATCAAGACATCGTAAGAACGGGATTGAAAGCGATAATGTTTGACATCGAAAACTGTAGGTCATTATGAAAAAGAAAATTATTCAATGGGGGCTGATGACCGTTCTCGGTCTTTGGGGAATGGTTTCATTCATGGTTCTCGCAGGAGAAGAAGCCCCCGATGTATGTATGACATTGGGCGATTTCTTTCTGATTAAAGCCCTTGCGATAACAAGTTTTTCAGGTTGTATTCTATGCGGGAAATGGCTCTCAAAAAAGGGTCTTTTACCGGAAATAAACATACAGGAGGATTGAATATGGAAATCACTTTGGAACAACTCAATGAAAAGATAGACAACCTTTCACGGTTGACGCTTATCAGTTCAAAAACGGTTCTTGACTTTGAAGAAACGATTCTGTTCACGGGATTGAGCAAAGGACACCTTTACCGCCTGACAAGCAACCGACAAATACCATACTTCAAGAAAAACCGCAAACTATATTTCAAGAAGTCTGAATTGGAAGAATGGATGCTTGAACGGCGCATACCGACAGAAGAAGAAATTCAAAGTCAGGCTACAACATATTTAGCAACCCATAAAATTTAAATCAATCATTTTATTAACAATCAAATTTCATCATTATGGAAAATGACATTATTGAAATCAAACAAGCTGAAATGCTTGCGGGAATTACCCGGTCAGAAATTGACATTCAGATTGCCACGGCGAAGCAATATCCCCGTGACCTGAATACAGTCTTGAACAAAATCGCCACCTATGCCACAATGGATAGGGAAACGGCAGAAGACTGCTTCTATGTTCTCAGAAGAAAGGACGCAAACGGTAATGACAACACCATTGAAGGGCTTTCAATCCGTATGGCAGAAATTATCGCAGGGGCTTGGGGAAACCTGAGAGTTCAGACCCGTATAATCGGGAATGACGGGCGTAAAATCACGGCTCAGGCTGTCTGCCATGACCTTGAAACAAACTACGCCGTATGCAAGACCGTTGACCGCCGGATAACAACGAAAACGGGCAAAACATACAGTGACGATATGCAGGTTGTGACAGGCAACGCTGCCTCTTCAATCGCTTTCAGAAATGCAGTCTTGGCGGTCATACCGAAAGCCGTTACAAAACGTGTCATCAATGAAGTTAAAAAGGTTGCGCTCGGTCAGGCGATTGACGTTGAGACATCACGCAAGAACTGTTTGGCAAACTTCGCAAAAGCGGGTGTGACGGAAGCCATGATTTGCCAATATCTCGGTATCAAGACTATCGCAGACATAGACAAAGAACGTCTGTTTGAACTGAGAGCCACTTGGAACGCAATCAAAGAGGGAACGACAACCGTTCAGGAAACCTTTGTCAAACCACAACTTGAAGCCAAAGCACAAGAAGAAGCCAATAAAAAGACCGCTTCGGCGGCTGACAAGGCGGCAGCGGCTATCGCACAAGCAACGGGAGAAATACCCGCCAACGTTGACCCTGAAACGGGTGAAATCAAAGAAGAAAAGTCAAAGAAAACATCAACATCTAAAAAGTAAAACATTATGAAAGAAGTAATTGAAGTCAAAAGAGACGATTTGCGGGAACTTTATCAGGTATTAACCAATTACCCGGCAATTTCAAAAGAACAGGTTCAGAACGAAATGCACAAGGTTTTCGGGGAAGATACATTCAAACCCAAAGACATCATGGAGCGTGTAAAGACCTTTGAAGACGCTTGCCGTGAACTTGGGGAAGAACACCCATTTGTAAGGTCATATAACGGTTATACAAACAACATCCACGAAAACAATAAAAACGATACGGACATACTTGCATACCTCAAACTCCGTATCATCTGCGCCGCCTTGAACGAGGGCTGGGAGCCTCAATTCACAGAGGACGAATGGCGTTATTATCCTTGGTTTTGGCTCTATACTCAGAAAGAAATCAATGACATGGATGAAGACGAAAAAACAGACCGCCGCTTAATGTCAACAGGCGAATATCAAACAGGTCATGCGGGTCTCGCTTCTGCGCCTTCGTATGCCGCCCCCTCGCGTACGTATGCGTCTGTCGGTTCTCGCCTTTGCTTAAAGAGCGACACGCTCGCCGTTTACTGCGGGAAACAGTTCATCAACATCTGGGCAGACTTCTGTCTTATCCGCAAGTGAGTAACAACAAATGTTTAACATTCAAATATCAACAGTTTATGGAAACTAAAAATAACAGCGAATTTATGTCACAGGTTGACGCATTTTCAGAAGAAATGCAGAAGTTTATAGAAAAGTATGATAAGAGACACGCCTTAATTATCATCGCCTCTGAGCCTGACGAAAACGGGGAAATCTCACGTCAAACCGGGTCTATCATGGGAAATGAAGAAGAAGTCGTTCACGCTTTAGTCGGGTTTATAAGACAACCCCAAGGACGTGAGTTGTTAAAGAGAGCTGCTTCTCTAAGTATGCTTGATTCTTTAATGAAATCAGTATTAAACGCAAAAGAACGGGAGGAAAGAAAATGAGCTACACGATTATCAGACCGAAAGACCGTAACGAATGGCTTGAACACAGAAAGTCAGGTATCGGGAGCAGTGAGGTTGCAACCATTCTCGGGTTGAACCCGTGGGAAACCCCTTATCAGCTTTGGAGACGCAAGGTTGGTCTTGATGAACCTAAAACAGAGACCTTTGCTATGAAAGCGGGTCATTATCTTGAAGACGCTGTTGCGCAATTTTGGCATGACGATACGGGACGTGAAATAATCAAGTCATCAGCCGGAGACTGGCTGATAAGAAACAATGAACGCCCCTATCTTCAGGTCAGCCCTGACCGTACATATTGGCTCGCAGGAGAAAAGAAGAACGCTTCAAACAAAGGTGTTTTGGAATGCAAGACCACCCAAATGAAAATTTCCTCTGACGATCTGCCGAAGCATTGGTTCTGTCAGGTTCAATATCAACTCGGGGTTGCAGAATTGAAAGAGGGCAGTTTGGCTTGGCTCTGTTCAGGACGTGAGTTTGGCTATAAAGACCTGTCTTTTGTTCCTGACTTCTACGCATGGATAGTTGAAGAAGTTGAAAAGTTTTGGCGTGACAACATTCAAGGGAAGAAAGAACCCGAAGCGACATCGGTTCAAGACATTCTGCTGAAATTCAACCGTCACACGGACGGGAAAATCGTTGAAGTGAATGACGCTATTTTCTCAGACTATCAAAAGTTGAAAGAAGTCAAGAAAGAGATGGATAAACTTGATGAAATCAAGACAGAGTTGGAAGAACGCATTAAACTCGGCTTCGGAGACGCAGAGGCTATCAGCTACGGAGGTCAGACGCTCGCCACATGGAAAGCCCCCAAGCCGTCAATGAAGTTTGACGACAAGGCTTTCAAAGCCGCACACCCTGAAATGGTTTCCGAGTTCTCAAGGGAGGTTCAGGGGGCACGCCGCTTCCTGTTAAAATAAGGTTCAATCAACAAAGAAAGGTCAGACGGTTATGTATATCATTTCAAATAAGCAAATGGAAAATATAATCAGCTATATCGAAGCATGGAAAGACGGGGTTCAGGTTGAAGAAAAGGACACCCGGACTTATAACAAGGTTCGCCTCGCAAATATCCTTGTGAAGAAACTGAAAGCGAAACAGCCGCTTTCAAAGCCTGAACTTTCTGAGAGCCTTAAAAAAAATCTTCGTGATTTGAAGTGAGTATAATGTAATCACTTATCTTTGCAATAGCCGAAATGAAAAGACAGTTAAACAACGATATAAACTCCGTACATGGGTTGAACATCCGAAAGGTTTTCAAACGCTTGCTGTTATGCGTGGTTAGCCCTAAATACGGAGTTTTATTCTCTCAAATATGATAACACTCAGAGAAAACCAAACAGAGCCGATAAACAAGGCTATTCAGTTCTTCACGGAAAAGAAACCGAAGCCGAGTTTGATTGTTCTCCCGACCGCTTGGGGAAAATCAATACTGACGGCTTTTGTCGCAAAGAACAGCAACGATAAAATTATTGTTCTTCAACCCTCGAAAGAGTTGCTCGAACAAAACTATTTGAAGTATTGCTCGCTATGCGGGGATTTCGCCTTGAATGCGGGCATTTACAGCGCGAGTTTCGGGCGAAAGGACATCGCCCATATAACTTACGCCACGATAGGCTCAATAAAGAGCCTCGGGGCTAAATTCAAGTCTCTCGGGTTTACAAAAATGTTGATTGATGAAGCGCACCTTTATCCACGTGAGGCTGACAGTATGCTCGGGCGTTTCCTGAAAGAAAGCGGTATAACCCACGTTCTCGGAATCACGGCTACCCCCGTGAAGCTGCAAACGAACCGGGATAAGGACGGGCAGAACTTCTCAAAACTTGTCATGCTGACCTCCCGTTCAAAAAAAGGCAACTTCTTCAAAGAAATCATTCATGTCGGGCAGGTGGCTGAAATGGTTCGTCTCGGCTTTTGGTCTCCGCTTCAATATGAGACAACGGGATTCGACAGCAGTCTTCTTGTCTTCAACAGTTCAAAATCTAAATACACGGAAGAAAGCGTTCAGCGGGCGTATGACGCAAACGGAGGGTCTGAACAGATTGTTCAAGCCCTTGACAGACATTCAGACCGCAGCCATATTCTTGTCTTCGTTCCCTCTGTTGAGGACGCTATAACGCTTTCAAAGAAATACCCAAACTCAGCCGTGATTTACGGGGAAATGGATAGGACGAAACGTTCTCAGGTCATCACACGTTTCAGGGCGGGCGAAATACGGGTTATTTTCAACGTGAGAGTGCTTTCGACCGGCTTTGACTATACAGGTATCGACTGCATCATTTTAGGCGTTTCTACGGCTTCTATCGCCTTGTATTATCAGATTATCGGACGTGCGACACGTATTGACCCTGAGAAAACGGACGCTTTGATTGTTGACCTCGGCGGCAATGTTGAACGTTTCGGGCGTGTTGAAGACATCACGTTTGAGCAGGGTAAAATGTGGCGAATGTTCGGAACGGGCGGGCGGCTTCTGTCAGGCATACCCATTTCGGACATCGGTCATTACACCCGTGAAGACACACGGGCGATAGACGCTCGGGCAGAAGCCCCGATTGAAATCATGCCTTTCGGCAAATATAAGGGGAACAGAATAGCGGACATTCCCCTTGATTACCGTCAATGGATGATACGCTCCTTTGAATGGAACGCAAGGAACGAGAAACTCCGCAAATCAATTCTTACAACCCTATAAATCCATCAGGCTATGGCAAGACCGAAAAAACAAACCGTTGATTATTTCCCGCACTTCGTCAAGGGCGGGCGCACGATTTTCATCCTTGAAAACAAGTTCGGGAATGACGGATATGCGTTTTGGTTCAAACTCCTTGAAATTCTCGGGGAAAGTGAGGGGCATTTTTATGATTGTTCAAACGCTTCAAATTGGGAGTATCTTCTTGCCAAAACACGTGTCACAGAGGAAAAGGCGAAAGACATTATCAACGTCTTGATAAATCTAAACAAAATTGACATTGAGCTATGGAACGAACATCATGTTTTATGGATTGCGAATTTTGTCAGAAACCTTTCAGATGTTTACAGAACCCGTAACACCAACCTCCCGTCAAAACCCTGTTTTGAAGACAAGAAACAGCCTGAACAGAAAGTTTCTTCCGAGAAAACACAGGATGAAGAACGGTTTTCTGCGCAAGAAACCCCTAAAGGAGAGGAAAGTAAAGAAAAGGAGAGCAAAGAAAAATATCCTTATCAGGATATATGCGCCTTGTGGAACTCAATCTGTGTTTCTCTGCCGAAAGTTCAAAAACTCAATGACAACAGGCGAACAAAAATAAAATGCCGTTGTGACGAATGGGGCAAAAGCCGTGAGACTTGGATACAGACCGCAGAAGACATCTTCAAGCGTGTTCAGGCTTCCGACTTCCTGACCGGGCGGCAATCCAACAAAAGGGCGTGGACGGCGACATTCGATTGGATTTTTGAGAACGGTTCAAACTGGATAAAGGTTCAAGAGGGCAACTACGACAACGATAAAGGCAGCGGCGTTCAGAACGGTTCAAAAGTCACAAAGGTTCAACTTGGTGTCGGCGAGTTCTATGACAACTCAGGGCGAAGGACATACGGTTCAGGCAAGGCAATAATACCTCCTACAGCCCCGCCACGTCCGTCTGACAGACACGCTTGGGATTCATCATCAAACACTTGGATTTTATTATGAGCATAAATTGGGAAAAATACGGGATAAAAGCCCCATACGGGCGTTCAGGGAACAGAAAGGTTTTCTGCCCACAGTGCCATGACCAGCGTCACGACAAACGTGACAAAAGTCTTTCTATCAACCTTGAAACAGGCGAGTTCAATTGTCATTACTGCGGCTTCTCGGGCTGTGCAGCGGAAAAAGAGCCTTGGGAAAAAGAAGACCGCCCGTGGCGCAACGCCGCCCCCATACGCCGCGAGAAACCCGTTTACAAGAAACCCGCCCCACGTCAGGACTGTTCTTCAATCTCAGGGAAAGCCCTTGAATGGTTCAAGGGACGGGGTATCAGCGAAAAGACCCTGACGGCGATGAAAGTAACCGAGGGGCTTGAATGGATGCCACAGAAGAAAGGCAAAGCGAATACGGTTCAGTTCAACTACTACCATAACGGGGAACTTGTCAACACGAAATTCAGAACGGGAGACAAATGTTTCAAACTCTGTTCAGGCGCAGAACTTCTCCCATACGGGATTGACAACATCAAAGGTACGAAAGAATGTATCATCACAGAGGGCGAAATGGACGCTCTGTCATTCTTTGAATGCGGACGGACAGATGTTGTGAGCGTTCCGAACGGGGCTAACTCAAACCTTGACTACCTTGATGATTATCTCGAAGAATACTTTGATGACAAAGAGACAATATACATCGCATCCGACACGGACACGAAAGGCGTTGTTCTGAAAGAAGAACTGATAAGGCGTTTCGGGGCTGAACGTTGCCGGATAATTGAATACGGGGACGGATGCAAGGACGCTAACGAACACCTGCAGAAGTACGGGCGTGAAAGTCTTCTGAAATGTATCGCTGACGCTCCCGAGATAAAGATTGAGGGCGTTTTCACGCTGTCAGACTTTGAACAATCCCTTGACGCTCTGTTTGAGCATGGCTTGCAGAAAGGGGTGACAATCGGGCATGACAACTTCGACCGATTGTGCTCTTTTGAAACAAAGCGTCTGTGTATCATCACGGGCGTTCCGAGTTCGGGTAAGTCTGAATTTATTGACGAAATTGCAGAACGATTGAATATCCGCTACGGCTGGCGTTTCGCTTATTTCAGCCCGGAGAACGCCCCGCTGGAATATCACGCCTCAAAACTGATTGAGAAGTTCACGGGCAAACAGTTTGACAAAGAACACTTGACCTACGGGGAGTACAAACAAGTGAAACAACACCTTGAAACAAATTTCTTCTTCATATCCCCGAAAAGCGATTTCAGGGTTGACGCTATTCTCGAAAGGGCGAAATTCCTTGTCAGACGCAAGGGGATTAAAGTTCTCGTTATTGACCCATATAACAGGCTTGAAGATGAAAGCGAGGGCAAGAACGAGACTAAATACATATCAAGGCTGCTTGACAAACTGACAAACTTCGCACAGCAGCACGATGTGTTGGTTATCCTTATGGCGCACCCAACAAAGATGCAGAAGAACAAAGACGGCGAGCCTGAGATACCGACACTTTATGACATCAGCGGCTCGGCTAACTTCTACAACAAGGCTGATTTCGGTATTGTCGTTCACAGAAACCGACTTGAAAACACGGTTGAAATCTACGTGAAGAAAGTGAAGTTCAGACACCTCGGAGAGTGCGGAATGGCTCTGTTCAAATATAACCTGAACAACGGGCGTTACAGCCCCTTTGTCAACGGCACAGAACCCGTTTGGGATAACAGCAACCATTTACAGGAAGAAATCAAACGGCGTGAACAGGAAGCCTTTGAAGCCTCTCAATTCAATTGGGATGACTTTCAGCCCTCCGATGAAGAATGCCCGTTTTAACCATTTAACAGAAAATAGATATGAAAACGTATGTAATCACACTCTCACAGGTTTTCCCGACATGGCACAAGCGAGCGGGAGAACCGACAAAATTCAGAGCAGCTTTCCTAAGCGGACAGACCTGTTCAAAATGCAAGAAACGTAACCATGCCATGTGTACGAGCGAATGTTTCTCAGGCTTGAAAATACACACCATACGGGCAAACTATCCACTATGGCTGAAACGCATCACAGAGGTTCAACAAGGCAAGGCAGTTCTCTCTGTCAGACAATGGTCGGGAAAACCATACAGAAGCCCACAAATTGAAATAACAAGACTGACTGTGAAACACGGTGTTGATATTCAGAAAGTGGTACTTTATAGAACTGAGTGGTATGATGATGACAACAAATGCCATTATTGCTATGATGTTACATTGGATAACGACAAAGGAATAAACATTGATGATATTGCTCGCAATGATGGTTTAAATCCTATTGATTTTATTGAATGGTTTGACAGGGATATATGTAAGCAAAAGTTAGATGATGATGGTAGAGTTCATAAAGAACTTGCAATTATTCACTTCACTAAATTCCGGTATTGACATGAAGCCGAAAGAATTTTTTGACGCTGTTGTCCGAATGAGAGAAAAGCAGCAAGAATACTTCAAAACAAAGACAAGTTCAGCCCTGACAGAAAGCAAGAGACTTGAACGGGTCATTGATGACGAAATAGAGAGAGTTCAAAGAATTATCCACGAAAAACAGAATCCGAAATTATGGCAAGATTAAATCAACGAGCGTGCGGCTATTGCATGAAAGAAAGAGGCTGTTCAAAACGGTCTGAATACATGAAAAGCGATAAAAGACACACAGGAGGAACGGCTGAATTAGCTGTTTCGTGTTCTGAGTTCATTCACTTCAACACAGATAAAGACCATGAGACCGAAAGGAAACGGCTTGATACCTCTTCACGATGAAAAGCAAGAAGAACGGGGCTTCTTCTGTATAAAGCTGGTTCAGTTTCTGAACACAGAAGCCGAAATGGGAACAGATGAATACAAGCGGCTTTGGGATGAAAGGTTCTCAGCCGCTAAGAGTGGTTCATGCTTTTATAGAAACCGCTGCCCGATATATGAAAGAACGGTCAAGAACAGACCTGTACAACTGAATTTATTCACTTAAAAAATAACGAAAAATGAAGAATTATCAATTTGAGGAAATAACATTTTGCTCTCGTTGATTGCGTGTTTACTGGCTTATGATGCAGAAATATTGTGGCTTGCAAAAATATTGGAAGGAATAAGCGTGATAAACTTTTTTTGCGCAATCGTTACGGCTTGGATAGATGTGAAACATAAAAAGAATTGAAAATGAAAATGAGAAAACAGAAAAAACAAATCCCTGCGGATTTTCGCAAACAGATGTATGAGAATTACAAAGCTAATATGGCTTTCTACGGTAAGCCGATAAGTTCATATAAACAGTGGCTCAAAGATGTGTTTAACACTAAAATACCAACAAAATGAAAAAGATTATTATCATTTCAATCGCACTCTTAGCCCTGACAGCGTGCGAATCAAAACAAGTTGAAGAAGTCAAGGCGAGTTCTAACCAATCATACCCCGTTGAAAAACTGTTCACGGTTGACGGTATCACGGTTTATCGTTCCCGTGACAATGACCGTTACGTTTACTTCACAAACAGAACGGGCGATGTTCAATACAGTTATCAAAAGAGGGTTGGAAAAGCAACAAAAAATGTCAAGGTTCAAACAATGTGTAACAATGGGCAGGAAAATCAACATTGAAGAAGTCAGGGGCTTTCTTGAAGCCTCTAACAGACAGTTCGAGCAGGGAGGCATATACCTTGAACGTGCTCTGTTCAAACGTGACGATAACGGGGTTCTGACGGGTATCACGCTTTCATACGAGGACAGAACAACATCTGACACACAAGAAACAAGAAAGGAGAAACAAGTATGAAAAACGTGACACGGTGTAAAATAACGCTTTCAAACGGTCAGCGTTATACATTGAGAGACCCGGAAGACATCGGCGGCATTGACAGCAACCGCACGGCATTATTCGTCTTCAATAACGGGCAAATTTACAGAGGATGCACGGACGGAGAGGTTGACGATGACGGGGATTTCTGTCTTTCAAAAAAAGACACACATCATCGCATAGGGCTTCCCTTTGACCGTCTTCTCGGATGGGCTTACGAAAAGGAGGGCTGACTTATGGACTGTAAAAATCCACTTTACCGTTTACAAGAACGATTAAATGAACTGAAAACAGCTTTGAACAATCTTCAAATCGTGTTCGGAATGACCGAAAAGCAGATTGAACAGCTAATTATCAGGATTGAAACGATTGGCGTTAAACAAATAACAAAGGAGGCTTTAAAGGAACTGACAGAACAAGCATCTGAACTTCTTAAATACAAAGTAGAATGCATCCGAGAATCTATTAAACGAGAACCGTTCCCACCGTACAAAGAACGGCTGCATCCCCGGAAGCACTGGCAACGGAAACCCTATTGGCTCAGAACCCGGAGCAACCCGAAGAAAAAAGGCTATCATTAAGCCTGAGAGCCTGAACGCAAATGAAGTGAACTTATTACAGAAAACGGATATTTAATCGAATAAAAAACAAGAAATTATGGGTAATTTTTCAATCAAAGAAGACCTCCTGAAACTGAAAGGGGCGTTCATAACAAACTTCAAAGGGCGCACGGAAACAAAACGCTGTCTTGTCATCCCGGTTGATGACAGCGGGCTTTATGTCGGGGAAAAAGGCGTTTATCTTAACCTGACAGCCATAGAAATGGAGAACCCGCAGTTCAAAGAAACCCACTGTATCAAACAGTCACTTGACAAGGAGATATACGAAGCCTTATCAGAAGAACAGAGGCAAGCCCTCCCGATTATCGGCGGCATGAAACCGCTTGTGAAGAAAGCCGCCCCACAGATGAATGTCGGTTCAACCTTTGACGGGGCACAAGCTGTGGAAAATACGAATGACCTGCCATTCTGATGAAATGAGAATAAACACAGACAAAGGGGAGCAATCCCCTTTCTGTTTTCCTTGCCTTTAAACAAGCCCCAAAAATCACGTTAAAACATGAAAGCTGATAAAAGTATCGCAAAAACAAATAAAAGCCGACATACAGCGGCAAAACCGCCCCTGCGTGACGTTTTCACGGTTATTTGTAAGACCGATTTAAAAGTAGATTGTGTAAAAGAGTTCAAATTTCACCCCGTCAGGAAGTGGCGGTTTGATTACGCCGTGCCTGAACACAAAATCGCCCTTGAAGTTGAGGGCGGTGTATGGACGGGCGGGCGGCACACTTCCCCAAAAGGTTTTCTCGGAGACATTGAGAAGTATAATACGGCTACACTTATGGGCTGGCGTGTGTTCAGAACAACGCCTGATGACTTGTACAAGAAAAAGACCCTTGATTTGATGAAATCAGCCATTTTGAATGATTTTGCCCCTTAAAAAGCCCCTTTTTTGTCTAAAAGTGATTACTTTATACTCACTTTTTCATATTTTTGTGCGTACAATGTAATCACTAAGCAAAAAAGAGTATGAAAACAGAAACGATTCATCTTTCACAGATTCAGGTTAACGGGGCGAATCCCCGTACAATCAAGAATGACAAGTTTGAAAAGTTGATTAGGTCTATTCTAATTCTCCCGAAGATGCTTGAACTTCGCCCGATAGTCGTTGACAACACGTTCACGGTTCTTGGTGGGAATATGCGTCTTCGGGCTTTGTCTGCTATCGCTGAAATGTCTCCCGCTGAAATAAACACCCGGCTTGGGGAATGTTCAGGATACGCACAGAAGACAGAAGCAGAACGAGACCTTTTACGCAGTCATTGGGAAAAGTGGCTTGACAGACCAACAGCCCATGTTATCAAGGCTTCTGAACTGACAGACGCAGAACAGCGGGAGTTCATCATCAAAGACAACGTGGGTTATGGAGAGTGGGACATGGACGCTCTCGCCAATGAATGGGATACGGAAGAACTTGTTGATTGGGGATTAGACCTGTGGGAAGACAAATCAGATAGCGAAAGCGGGAACAGTTCTTCTTCCCTGCCGAACAGCGCACCCGAATCATCATTGTTTGACCGCTTTGTCGTTCCCCCGTTCTCTATCCTTGACACCCGTAAAGGCTATTGGCAAGACCGCAAGAAGAAGTGGTACGACATCATCGGGGATATGGGAGAAAGCCGTAATGATACGCTTGTGACAAGCCTTGAAATCAAGTACAAAGACTTGTATCAAAGAACCCGTGAACACAGGAAAGAACTTGGCATTTCATTCAAAGAGTACATCGAAAAGTACGTTCCGAAAGAAGAGCTTGAACGGGAACAGTCGAAAATCGTTGCTCGGGGCGTTTCTATCCTTGACCCCGTTATGGCTGAAATCGTCTGCCGTTGGTTTGGGTTCAAGAACTGTCAGACGTTTGACTGTTTCGCGGGCGATAGCGTTTTCGGCTTTGTTTCTGCTTATCTCGGCAACCAATTCACGGGCATTGAACTGAGAGAACAGCAAGCGAGCCTGAACAACGAGCGTGTGGCTGAAATGACAGCCCGCTATATTTGCGATGACGGTCAGAATGTGGCAAAGCACATCAACCCCGAGAGCCAAGACCTGCTGTTCAGTTGTCCCCCATATTTTGACCTTGAAAAGTATTCAGACCTCCCGAATGACGCAAGCAATCAGGACAGCTATGAAGACTTCATTCAGATATTGAAGAACGCTTTCACGGCGGCTGTCGGCTGTCTGAAAAATAACCGTTTCGCCGTTATCTGTGTGGGCGATGTCCGTGACCGGAAGACGGGCTTTTATTATGACTTCTGCGGCGACATCAAGCGGATATTCAAAGAAGCGGGCGTTCTTCTGTATAATGAAATCATCCTTGTTGAACAAACCGCTTCAACAGCCCTGAGAGCCGCCCGGTATATGGAGACAAGAAAGGTCGCAAAGACGCACCAGCACATTCTCGTGTTCTTCAAAGGCAACCCGAAAGACATAAAGAAAGAATACCCGAAAATTGAGTACACAGAAGAAGACATGGTTCAGTTTAAAGCCACTGAAACTTCTTCTGAGAGTGAAACAACTGAAAATGAATAAGACCATGCAAGCAAAAATCTGGAATCACACCCAATGGGTCAAAGAGACCGACCCGAAAGCACTGCGGGGAATGTTTGACGAACTTCTCCGTAAAGCGGGTTTCAATGTTCTGAGTTGCACGGAACATCATTTCAGCCCACAAGGTTACACGGCTTTATGGTTGCTTTCCGAGAGCCACTTTGCCGTTCATACGTTTCCTGAGTTCGGGCGAACATACATCGAACTGTCAAGCTGCAACCTTGACTTTTATCTGAACTTTCTTTCAATGACAAAAGAACTATGAGCAAGGCACAGGAAAAGAAAAAAAACCAACTGAAACAAGCCCGTCTCGAAATCGTGGCGGGAATGTACAAGCGGGGTTACAGCCTCAGAAAAATTCAATCAGAAGTCGTGAAGCGGCTTGAACTGTCTTCTTATTCTCTCGCCACGGTTCACAAAGACGTGCAGACGCTTCTTGACGAATGGCGGGAAAACAGAATTGAAGATATGGACGCTGCTCTGACGCTTGAACTTGAACGCATTGACGAAACCTGCCGGGAACTATGGGAACAGTGGGAAAAGTCAAAGACTGATTACAACAAGACACAACGCAAGCAGAAAGGCTCTCCCGCCCGTGACAACGAGACGGGGCAGACTTCAATCAGGACATATCAGACAGAAAGGACGGAAACAGAGGTTATCATGCTCGGAGACCCGTCATATATCGCCGAAATCAGGAAACAACTTGAAGAACGGCGTAAGCTGCTTGGTCTTTACGCTCCCGAAAAGAAAGACATCAACGGAAATGTATCTTTCGCCTCTCTGCTGATTGAAAGCGGCTTGTTGGATGAACCCGAAACGCAGGACGAAGCAGAATAACACCGATTGCGCCCGAATGTGGCTCCAAAATCATTCACTCGTATAAAGTTACCATTTGAAAACGAAAGCCCAGCACAGGGCGAATCAGCAAAAAATAACTCAATGAAGAAACAGAATAAAGATATTCTCCGCAAGAAAGGTCTTGAACTGATGAACCTATGGCGGGCAGACTGGAACAGGTTTGTCCGTGAAGCCCTCGGAGTGACCCTTGACAAAGAACAGCAAGAAATACTGTCAAGCGTTCAATACAACAGGCGAACATCGGTTGCATCGGGTACAGCCCGTGGAAAAGACTTCGTGGCGGCTTGTGCCGCTATCTGTTTCTTGTATCTCACACCTCGTTGGAGAAAGAACAGTTTGGGAGAAATTGAACTTATTGAAAACACCAAGGTCGCTTTGACTGCTCCAACAGACCGTCAAGTAAAAAACATTATGATGCCTGAGATAAGCCGCCTTTTCAACAGAGCCAAAGCCCGTGGCGTTGAACTTATCGGAAAACTGAACGCCTATGACATAAGAACAAACAACGATGAATGGTTTCTGACGGGCTTCAAGGCTGATGAACACAACCATGAAGCGTGGTCAGGCTTTCATGCGGTTCACACGATGTTTGTCGTAACCGAGGCAACAGGTATCGGGGATGACACGTTTTCCGCCATAGAGGGAAACCTGCAGGGCGACAGCCGTATCCTTCTTGTCTTCAACCCAAACAAGACGGTAGGTTATGCCGCCAAGTCTCAGAAAGGCGACCGTTGGCACAAATACCGTCTGAACAGCCTGACAGCCCCGAATATCGCGAGCAAGAAGATTATTATCCCCGGTCAGGTTGATTACGATTGGGTGTTGGATAAACTTGAAAATTGGTGTGAGAAAATATCCCCTGATGAAATCATATCAGAAATGGATGACTTTGAGTTCGAGGGGCAATGGTATCGTCCGGAAGACCTGTTCAGAAAGAAAGTCCTCGGTCTGTTCCCGAAAGTCGATGAAGACACGCTTATCCCCCGTCAATGGCTTGAAGAAGCGCATGAACGTTGGAAACAAGCCAAAGGGCGTGAACCGCTTCGGGCTGACCTCAATATTCTCGGTGTTGACGTGGCGGGCATGGGGCGTGACGCAACGTGCTATGTTCTTCGCCGTGACAACTGGGTGGCTTCCTTTGACACACACAATTCAGGCGGCGTGGCAGACCACATGAAAGTGGCTGGTAAAATCATGGTTGCCCGCCGACAGAACATCGGTCTTTACGTCAGCATTGACACAATCGGAGAGGGTGCGGGCGTTTATAGCCGCTGCGTTGAACTTGAAGACGAGCCCCATTATATCCTGAGTTGCAAGTATTCAGAGAGCGCAAAGACCCCTAACGGGCGTGAACTGAGTGACATCACGGGGCAAAACAAGTTCTTCAATATGCGTGCTTATCTGTTTTGGGCTGTCCGTGATTGGCTGAATCCAAGAAACAACACGGGAGCCATGCTGCCTCCGGATGACAAGTTTGACGAAGAAGCCACGGAAATAAAGTTCTCGGTAAAGTCAAACGGCAAACTTTATATTGAGCCGAAAGAAGACATCAAAGAACGCCTCGGGCGAAGCCCTGATAAGTTTGACGCTTTGGCTAACACGTTCTATCCCGTTCGGTATGCGAAACCTATCAACGTGAACAGAATTGCGAAAATGATACGGAGATAACAAACAGAATGTTCAATTCAAAAAATATCAAAAATGACAATCGAAGAAATTTTAAATTCGGACATGACGGCAGAACAGAAGATAGCCGCCCTGAGTGAAAAGACCGTGAACGTCCCTGTTTGGGGCGGCAGAAAAGGGCTTGAAATGGAGTATAACCCGAAGTTTCATCCCGTCATGGATAGACAGAAATACCCCGACATCGTGAACGAAGACGGGATTCAGCCCGTGACCCGCATTGCGCTCGGCTTTCAGAAACTCGCATCAAAGAGAATGACAGAACTGGTTACGGCTATACCTGTCAAGCGTGTGTTCAAGCCTGAGAACGACAAACAGAAAGAAGTGGCGACATTCATCACAAGCGTCCTCGACAAGAACCGCATCGACAGCGTTGACATAGACCGTGTGAACAGGTTCTTTGCCGGCTGCGAAATTATGACGTTATGGTACGCCCTTGAACAGAACAACACGCTTTACGGAAGAAAAAGCCCCCTGAAAATCCGTTGTCGCACGTTCTCCCCCATGCTCGGCGATGACCTATACCCCCTTTTTGATGAATACGGCGACATGATAGCAATGTCAGTCGGCTATCAAAGGAAGAAAGGGAGAAAGAACGTGAAGTTCTTTGACGCATACACGGCAAACAAGCACATCAAATGGTCTTCTGAAAGCGGTTCATGGCAGGAGATTGAGAATGAAGATATAACGCTTTTGAAAATCCCCGCAATTTACGCCTGCCGTCCTTTCCCGATTTGGGAAATCACGTCAGATACCGTTTACGAAATTGAATGGTCTTTGAGCCGTAACGGTAATTACATCCGTGAGAACTCAAAGCCACTGTTCTGTGTCTTCGCTGATGAAGCGATAAGTTACGGCGATGAAAAAAGTCCTGATAAGGAAGCCCGTGCCGTCATGCAATACCCGAAAGGCTCAACGGCGCAGTATGTCACTTGGCAACAAGCCGTTGAGAACCTGAAATTCCACGTCTCAGAGTTGAGAAACCTCTATTTCACAATGCTTCAACTCCCTGATTGGTCTTATGAGAAGATGTCGCAAGTCGCCTTGTCAGGAGAGAGCCGGAAACAACTGTTCATTGACGCACAACTGAAAGTCAACGATGAAAAAGGACCGCTGATTGAGTTCTTCGACCGTGAAATAAACGTTATCAAGGCTTACGCAAAGATTGTCTTCGGGGAAAGCTACGCCGCCGACATTGACGCTCTGAAAGCTGAAATCATCATTACCCCGTTCACAATATCGGATGAAAAGGATGACATCAACAACCTGATGACAGCCAACGGTGGCAAGCCTCTTATGTCTCAGCGTGAATCCATTGAGCGTTACGGGCAATCTGATGACGTTGACAAGACGCTAAAAGAAATCAAGGAAGAGGAAATGTACGATAACCTTGAAATGACTGAATAACAAGAAAGGGGGAGATTATGGCTATATCAAGAAGAAGACAACCGCCAAAGACCGAAGAACAACCGAAATTTCAATGCCGTGACTGCGGGCACAGCTATGATTGGCATGAGATAGGAGCAAACGGGAAACCGTTCATGTGCCGTTGCCCGTTCTACACGGGAGGCAAGTTCTGGCGCTTTCTTTCAGCCCCTCAGTGCGAACACTTCATCAAACGGGAGGTAAACAATGGCAAGGTTGAATAAATGGGAACGTCAACACCTGAAAGACCTGTCAGCCCTTGACAAACGCATAGAACAGATTTACGAGGCTGCTGTCAAGGAAGCCGCACGTATCGGTGCGACCATAAGCGATTTTAACCCCGACAGGCTTTTTTCTTTCAGCGACTATCCAATTACACGCAAAAGAATAGAAAAGCTGTTGTCGGGGCTAAAAAGCGGGTTGTCGGCGGCGATAGTCAACGGCATAAACTCCGCTTGGACGCTATCAAACAACAAGAACAACGAACTCGCCCGTCAGGTCTTCGGGGATAACGTGGGAAAACTCTCTCAGGCTCAATACCGCCGTTATTTCTCCACGAACGATGAAGCCCGTGAAGCGTTCATTCAGAGAAAGACAAACGGGCTGAACCTATCAGACCGCGTATGGAACTATACGAACCAGTTCAAGGAAGAAATAGAACTCGGACTTGATGTCAGTTTGAGAAACGGCATATCTGCCGAGGACATGACAAAAGAACTGCGGCAATACCTTAAATTCCCCGACAAACTGTTCAGACGTGTCAGGGATGAACACGGGGTTTTGCAGCTATCCAAGCGGGCGGCGGCTTTTCATCCCGGTCAGGGCGTTTACCGTTCTTCATTCAAGAACGCCCGCCGCCTCGCCGCCACAGAAACGAACATCGCTTATCGCACGGCAGACTATACCCGCTGGCAAGACCTTGATTTCGTTGTCGGAATTGAAATCAAGCTGAGTAATAACCACACTTTGAACGGCGTTGCGTTCAGGGACATTTGCGATGAACTGAAAGGGCTTTACCCGAAAACGTTCAAGTTCACAGGGTGGCATCCACATTGCCGCTGTCATGCCGAAACAGTATTGAAGACCGAGGAAGAAATGGCAGAGGACAACCGCCGTATTATGGCGGGAGAAGAACCCGTTCAAGGAAGCAAGAACGAGGTCAAAGATGTACCCGACAATTTCAAACAATGGCTTGCTGATAATGAAGACCGGGCGAAACGTATGTCATCTGTTCCGTACTTCATCCGTGATAACGTGAAGTTTATTCCTGAAAGGTTTATTCAGAACATGGGGACACTGAAAGGCGGTCAGGATGCGGGGCTTATTGAGAACCTGAAAGAAGCCTTTCTGAAACTCAAAGACCCGAACTATATCACAGGCAAAGAGGTTCAGAACACGATTAAGACCTTTGCCCAGAACAACCCCGATTTATTCCTCGGTGGGTTGACAGATGTCGTGATAACACGGGCTAAAGGCGTAAGTTTCTTTATGGCAAACTCCCGGTCTTATCTGAACTCCACAGGGGCTTATAACATGGCGGGGAACACAATCAAGATTGCTAACCGGGAATTCAGGCTTGTTAGTGGCGAGATATTCAACCCGCTTGAAGAAGTCAAGGGGGCTTTAAAAGCCATATCCACGGGTGTTGATATGACATTCAAACAAGAATACGCCCTTGAAAGCCTATGGCATGAAATACGCCATGCACAAGCTGTAGGTTGGAAAAACCTGAGAAACAAAACTGATTTAAGAAGCCGTTCAATGGAAACTATCAATCAGTTCTGCGCACGTCATTCATACCGTGACTTTGTGAAAAGCCTCGGAGGAAAGGCGGTCAACGCTAAAGAAATCATTGAACGGGGTTATGGTTATGGGCGTTTCGTTTCTAATTTTCAAAACCTATTGAAGCATATAAACGTCACACAAGCAGAAGCGCACGCCCATTTCAAAGACATCATTCTGAAAACCCCGTATGAAGAAATCCACGAGGAAATCGTGAAGTTTGTTCAAGCGAAAAGTAAATATAACTTGAAAACAGCAAAAGAACTTGTTAAAAATCTCAGAATGTCTTCAAGTGAATTTACAGAAACACTAAGAAAAATCAAGGGTGCGTAACCGTCCGATAAAAATCCAGCTTCATATCAAGCGGAAGTTTATCAGCGTACCTTGCCATCCTGTTATTATCCCCTCGGGTATGAAAAAGGGTGGCAAGGTCTAAATTTGCAGTATCTTCCCCCACAATAGCCAAATAACGCTCCTTGTCAGATATTCCGATGTTTTCACGCTCTTTGTCTGTTATGTTATAATCAAAAACTGTTTCCATACTCTGATTTGTTAAGTTATTTTCTCCGAATTTGACGTACAAACGCTTTACTTTCCAAATTGGTGTAAATCTTCACGTTTTAAATTATCGCCCGGCATTCGGGCGCAATCGCAACGCCACTAAAGAACGGCGGCAATTTTGCGGATATTATCCAAACGCTGCATGAAAGATTTGTCTTTTTGGGCGATACGCACATTGTATCTCATTTGAAGACGCATCAACGGTTCAGCTTCAACCCCCAGCGCAGCCTCGAACATCATCGCTGTTTTTTCAGTGACAGGTCGGCGGGCGTTCAATATCTCATTCAGAACAGAATAGCCTATGCCCATCCGTTCTGCCAACTTGCGTTGAGAAATCCCCCTGTATTCGATTTCTTCTTTCAAGATTTCCCCCGGATGCGTGGGAAACGCAGGTTCAAGATTGTTAGCAATCATTTTTGGGTCAACTCCCGGTATTGTTATCATAATCAATCATTTATAATGGTTTGACAAATCTGTTATATTGCATATCGTGGCAACGGTTTCCCCGTCTTTGGTATGTTCCTCGAATTCAATGCGATATTGGTCATTCACTCTCACAGAAGAAAGCCCCGCTTTATCATCTTTCAATTTCTCGTAATTCAATGCGTTGTATCGCATCAACCCCAAGACATTTGAAGTGTCCCGCATCAAATCTATCACACGAATATATTTCCGTATAATTTGAGGCTGAAAACGGTGTTTCTTATCCGTTCGCCCGGTATTATACATTTCCCGAAGATATTCTTCATTGAAGATTATTTCCATATTCAGTTCTTTTTCTGCGGCAAAGATAAGTTCTTTTTCTGAGAGTTCGCAAAAAAAGCGAATATTTTTTGAAGCCTCAAACGGGCAAGCCGAGCAGCATGATTACACTATAATCACAAATAACCCCGATTTGCCCGTTTTTAGACCCGCTATTGAATTTTCACAGCCAATCTTGTAAGTTATAAGCCAATCTAAAATCACGTCTTAAATCGGCTTATTTGGGCTTGTTTTCATCATCAGCCTGTGAACGGGCTTTTTTGCGCCTTACTGTGAATCGCCTCCTGAGTTATCAGGCAACGTTTCCCGTCATACGGCATACCGTCAGGCAGACCGATGTTGTACAAGCGATTGACCTTACAGCCGATTTGTTCTGCCGTGAAGACATCATAAATCGCCGCAAGTGACGTGAAGAAAAACTCTGTTCTTTCGTCATCGTTCAATGGCGGTTCTTTGAACTGAACCCGGTAAATCGTCTTTTGCTCTTTCGCCATAGTCTTTTTCTGTTTAACGCCCCAAACCTTGTGTCAGGCGAACCCCTCCAAAAAACGGCGTGTGCGCCTGACCCGTCAGGGTCTTTTTTTATACTACGTTAGTAGTATTTTTTTCTATATTCTTTTCTTTCCTCTCCTTTAGGGGTTTCTTGCGCAGAAAACACTAATTAAACAGAGTTTTCTACGAGAAAACATATATTATCTCGTAGAAAACATTGATTTTTCAATTGAAAAGTTCTTCAACCCTATAAAAAGCCGACCTCCGTTTGATTGTTTTCGCTGTCTCTACACCCCATATCCCGGCAACAAGCCTGATAGCTTCTATATCCCCGTCAAAGGCAATGCAACATTCATGGTTATTGTATTCATAGCAATAAACCTCCTGCGGGTCACATTCATTCTTTATTCGGGCTTCCATGTCTTCGTAAAACTTGAACAGGCGTTCTATACCGTCTTTTGTACCATAGCCCCCTGCGCCGAAACTGTAAATCTTCTCCCCGTCATTCAAAGGGCGTATTCCTTTCATACCCCTTGCGAATGATTCATTACCGAAAGCGAAGAAGCAATCGTATTTCTTCACGTCAACCGAATCACGTTCATTACAGAGAGCCTTATAACGTCCCAAAGTCCGGGCGTTCTTCCATGTCATTAAACAATCATTTTCAATATCTTCATTGAACTCAAATTTCTTTTCGTCTGTCATCGTTGTTTCTCAGTTATTAAACCCGACACAGGGCTTTTACGGCTCTCTGTCGGGCGTGGTTAAACATCATGTCAACTATTCAAAATCGGGATAAGTCATTTCAATAGGCATATCAGGTTCTCCCTCAAAGTCATTATTGCAAGCTGAATATAATTCAGGCGTATCGCTCCCAAGCGTAATGTCTTTCCATAATTTGCCGTTGGTGTCTCTGTAAACGGGTCTGTCCCAACAGTCAATACCGATAAATGTCAAATCTGTCTTTTTCATTGCATTCTATTTTTAAGCCCGCAAAGCCGCTTTTGACGGGTTCACGGGAGATTGTTAATTTATGCTTGTAATTTCACTCGGTTGAGAAGTGCCCCTGAAATTTCATGTAGTTCACGGCTTCTTTCGGGTGTCAGTTCACGGGCGTGAGCCGTGATTGCCTGAGTGAGTTTCCAAAGGGTTGAACCGCCCTGAACGCCGTCATCTGGGTCATTGCGCATCAATATCTTTTCAACCTCTTTCCCCTCCTGTTTCAGAAGACTTCCGTTCTTCGTCAGGTTCTTCAACTCATGCTCGAAGTCAACATCAATTTCGGAAGCCCCCTGTATCTCGTAGGCTTTCTTCATCAGGTTCTCTTTGCTGAACAGTCCCTTTGTCAAGTCTTTGACCGCTGAAACTGTGGTCTTCGTGTCAAGTTCATACGTTTTGTTGGATAGTTTCAGGTTGTCCGGAAGTTTAGAACCCAAGTGAACCTGTTTCATCACGCTTTCACGAACCATGCCATTGAGACAAGCCCCGTTCAAAAGAAACGCCCGCATGTCAACCGCCCCGTCCCCGTAATCAGAAGTTGAGAAGCGTGCGCCAGCGAATATAATAACATCGCCGTTCTTCGCTGTCGGGATAACAAGTGGCTGTGGCAGGATTGTTTCAGCCCAAACCTTTGTGTCGTTCATATAAGCGTCTGAAATAACCGCTCCTTGCTTTGCCGCTTCCTGAACAAAGGCGGTCAGGATTTCAACACTGTTCAAACGGCGATAACTGTCAGAGAGAACGCCCCGAACCTGTTCCCCTACGGTTCTGACAAGAACACGGCTTCTTTCCGTCCAACCGCTATGCTCGTTCAGGATTTCTGCGGCAAGGCTTTTCGCCCATGTAGCCCCTTGCGCAAGCTGTCTGAGATAACGTTGCGGAACTCCCATTCTGTCGGCAAGCTGACCTATGGCGTTATCATGGAGTGAGAACTGACCGTCAGGCATATTCATCATCAGACGTTCTCCCCCGTTGAATGTTATCACGGGGCTGTGGTCTTTCTGTCTCAGGTTAACGCCTATCGGGGCGATATAATCCTGCGCTATCTTTCCCTCGCTGATAAGACGCTCCATTGTAGCTTGAACCCCAACGGATTTACCGTCTATCATTCTCTGAACCTTGTTGATTACAACATCATTCAAACCCTGTTGCAGGGTCTTTTCGTTTGTCACTGTCATTGTTTCCATACTTGAAAATTTTATTTGGGTTAATACTGAATTGATTTTTCTAAATACGCCTTTGCTTCCTCATACAAGGCGGTTTCTGTCAAGTCTTCCGAACTTGGTTCAAAGCCTGACATATAAGCTGCTTCAATGATTTCTTTCATGGTTCAAAGATTTATAAATTCAACGTTTGGGAAATTCTTCAAAACTTTTGCTTTTAAGTCCTCAATTTGGCGGTCGCCATCGCAAACCCGTTCTTCGTCAGGGGTCTGATGCTTATAAGTTTTATAATATGCAACCGGCTGTTCGCAGTTGCGCATTTCCTCTCTGTTATTGAAAACTGAAACGGCTGTTCCGTATTTCCCGTGATGTCTCGGAATGTTGTAGTGAAATCTTGCTATCATAATTCTGTCCTCCCGATTATTTGATATAGAATGAAAATTTGATACCTCTTCTGAGTTTGCATACGCATTTGTCTTCAACGCTGCTGAAAGCCCGCTTCAAAAGTTTATTGAACATTTCAACACCGATAAGAGCGATAGCCCCTGAAACGCCAACCAGCTTGTGAACCTTGTTTTCCTCGCCGTCAACGCCTGAAACCTTAATTCTGAAATTACGGTTGATTTCTCTTGTGCTGTATGCTAAACTCACTGTCTTCATATTTCTGTTTTTTTGAGGTTTAAAAGTGATTACATCTTAATCACGTTGCAAATATAAGTTAAGTATTTTGGGAATAATCAACTTTTTCGGATAAAAATTAACTGGACAGATTATTTTTAACCCCACTTAACTCCACTTCCGTAGTATTTAACTCCATTATCTCAAAAACAGCCTCAAAATAGCTTAAAAGCATATTTTATAGCATAAAAACTGAGACAAACAAGAAAAAAGCATTATTTTTATGAGTATATTGTAATCACTTTAAGAAATAAAGCATATCTTTGTTGCGTAAACTTTTCAGTTAAACAAAGCATTCATTATGAAACAAAAGATTTTAGAGGCGTTGAAAGCCAAATTCCCGGGGGTCAACGCAAATGTATTGAACAGGATTGCCGATAAACTCGCCAAGACTGTAACCACAGATGAACAAGTAACAACTGCTATTGCAGGGGTGACAAAAGAGTTCATCGAAATCATTGAAAGCTACGGCGACAGCCGTGCGACAGAAGCCCAACAGACAGCCGTACAAACCTATGAAACCAAATACGGTCTGAAAGACGGGCAAAAGATTGATAACGGTGGCGGCTCTCAGGGCGGTCAGCAAGGAGGAACGCAAACCGTTCAGACACAATCCGCAGGGGTCGAGCAAGTTCCGGCTTGGGCACAGGCTCTTATCGAAAGCAACAAGACGATAACCGAGCGTTTGAACAAAATGGATGGTGACCGTACAACTGCAACCCGCAAGCAACAACTTTCCACAATCATTGAAAAACTGCCTGAAAATCTACGCAAGGCTTACGAGCGCACACCTGTTGACGGTCTGACCGATGAACAGTTCAACACGCTTGTCGGCGAAATCACTACCGAAGTGGACGGCATTGTCAATGACACACGGGCAAAAGGGGCTGTTTTCGGAAGACCTGCCGCACAGAACGGCGGTTCATCAAGTCAAGGGAACGAACTGACAAAAGAGCAAATAGAGGCTATATCACACCGTGACAACAAGCCCGCTGACGGTCAGCCGTTCTAATGTTTAACACTCAAAATCATTCAAAAAAATGGGAATGACAGTAACACGCAGGAAAGACACACGCACACCTCGTGTCTTCATGCACAAAACAGCGGATATTCGCGGCGGTGTTTCGGTCAAGGTTTCTGAACTTGGCGGCGATTTTCTGAATGAGGGCGCAGTTCTGAGCGCACCCGACAACGGCATTTGCCACGTTGTGAAGATTGCCGTTCTGTCGGCAGAAGCGACAGATACCGCAACTGACATCAAAGTAAATAAAGGTCACAATTTCAAAGTAGGCGATTTCGTCATGGCTGATGAGGGCGGCGAGGCTTACGCTATCACGGCAATCACAACCACAGAGAAAACCCACGACACAATCAAGGTCGGAACCACTCTCGGCGTGAAGATTGAGAAAGGCGGCTTTATCATTGAAGCTGCATCGGAATCGGCAGAGAAAACCTCAAAACTGAAATACACCCCGCTTTCACTTGTCGGAACAGGCAAGCCCATCGTGCAAAACTCAAATCTTGACACGGACGCTTGGCTTATTGGCGTGACAAAGGGCAACCCGCTTCCTGAATGCGTGATGAAACACCTCAAAGGTATCATAAACTATTAATCGTAAGTAATTTATGGGAACTATTGTAAATACAATGATTCAGGGTTTGACCGAACAAATGGTTCAAGCCCGTCTGAACTCGGCTGACGCTTCGGGCTTCCTTTTCGGAAAGCACTTCCCCGTTAAGAAAGTCAACGGATTCAACTGGAAAACCTTAACGAACCAGCTTGAAAAGAAGAATGTCGCCGCCGACCTGCATACCGATAACGGAACTATCATGCGTAAACGCCGCCCGATATTCGAGAGCGCACGTGGAGATATTCCGTTTATCTCTATCAGCCGTGAACTTTCACGTTCTGAAATCAAAGATTATCAAACGGCTTTGGCTTTCGCTCAGGATGAAGATGCGACCAAACTTGTTGAATATTGGGGCAATGATGTTGACTTCTGTTTCAACGGCGTTCAGTCTGAGGAAGAATACATTGCATGGAAACTCGCTTCAAACGCTGGCGTGCTTAAATTCACAACCACCACGAACGCAACCTATGCCAATGAATTTGACCTTGACTATGACGTGGATGATGAGATGAAAACCAAATCATCCGTTGATTGGAACCGCAAGTCAACTGCTGACATTATCGGCGACCTTGCTAAATTCGTGAAGTTGGGTAAGGAGCATAACCTGAACTTAAAGTTCGCTTTCATCAACTTGGATGAACTGTACAAAATCTGTTCTGCGGAGCAAATCATTAAACAGTGCGCTTCTTTCGCCGCCAACGCTCTCGGTATCTCTCAAACACCTGATTTGGCTGCTGTAAATACCATGCTCGCAAAACAAGCATGGTTGAACGGTATTCAACTGCGTGTTATCGACCAAACCATCACCCGTGAATTTTCAGACGGTTCACAGACTTCTGGCAACCCGTTTGAGAACAGCCGTATGATTTTGTCAGAAAGTGAAATACTCGGTTCCACGCAGTATGACATTCTTCAAGAAAATGAAGAAACAATTCTGAGAGCCGTACGTGCCCATACAGTCGTGAAGAAGTACGGTACGATTGAGCCTAAGAGCGAGGTTACAATCGGTCAGGCTGACGCTATTCCCGTATTTGATACGGCTTACCGTAACATCTACGTGAGAACGGACGCACAAGATTGGGATTAAAGACGGTTGACCTATGGCAAAAGTTATCGAAGCATTGAAAGGGCTGAACTCGTACCCCATTCCTCTCCGCACGCTCGTTGAAACAGCGGAGAAACGGGGGCTGAACCTTGACACGGAAACGACAGCGGAAATCCTGAAAGGAAAGGCATACAACCTTGCCGCCGCTGACATCTTTCTGTGGCTGTCTTTCGCCCCTGACGTGTCTCAGGGCGGTCAGTCCTATTCATTCACGGACGAACAAAGAACGCAACTCCGCAATCACGCCAAAGCCTTGTACAAAGACTTTGACGATGACAGCGGCAGCGCAAACAAACCTATTTACGGATATAAAGGTTCTCGGCTATGATTATTCAAAACGGAACAATCGAATTCAAGACAAAGACAGCGGGCGGGATTGACCCTGAAACGGGTTATCCCGTCAAACCGTCTTCCGTGGCATGGGGCGAACCTGTTCCATGTCAATTCAAGGCGAAGAAGTTCAACCAACTCGGAATTATCAAGGGGGAACACTTCACGGTGGCTTCCTATGAAATCCTGATTGAAGAACAGCCCGTTCCATCGGAACAGCTACGCTTGAAAGACTTGTCAGGGAAAGAGATTGGCACGTTTTCAATCATTCAGGCAGAACCGCTTGAAGCCGTGTGCGAAGTAAGAATTTTGGTCTAAAGCGATGTGCGGCTGTATGTCGGCTTTTCTTTTTCAACCCGGTCAAACATACCAATAAGAAAAGTAAACGCCACATGCGCCGATTTCGCAAAAAATAACTGAGAAGAATATGCCTATCACACAACTAACACCGATGTCGGAGATTGACAGATACACGGAACAGCAGCTTGAAAGGCTGAAACAAGTTCTTATCCGAAACCTGATGTATATCGGGGAGACAGTCTTGAACAGGGCACGTTCAACCAATTCTTACAAAGACCGCACGGGCAACCTAAGAAGTTCAATCGGCTACGTTATCACGGTTGACGGGCGAATAATCCATTCATCCAGCTTCCAAACCGTGAAACAAGGCAAGGACGGTTCTTCAAATGGGGCAGCGTATGTGAAAAGCCTCGCAAGAAAATTCCCGCAGGGGATTTGCCTTATTGTCGTGGCTGGTATGAACTACGCTTCTTATGTGTCCGCAAAAGGGCTTGACGTTCTTGACAGTTCAGAACTTCTTGCCGAGCGTCTTGTACCGCAAATGTTGAAGCAACTCGGATTTCATTAAACAGAATTTATATGGCTAAGACTTCAAAACAGATTCAAGGGGATGTGTACCGACTACTGCAAGACAGCGTTCTTTCGGGAATGATTTCAGGCGAGGTTTACAGAAGCGGTTACCGCCCACGTGACAGTAACAGAGAAGATGCGGTGGTAATCTTCACAACGGGCTTGCCTGACGAAGTTCAGACAGGTGTCGTTACCGTGAATATCTATGTACCCGATACTGACTTGTACGGAAACGGGGTTCTCGTTGAAGATGGTCAACGGACAGAAGAAATTGAGCGTCTCGCCAATGATTGGGTCAACAGCCTGACCGCCGATAAGTCCTGTTATAAATTCAGGCTTCAACAAACCATTTACACGGAGGCTGAACCTGACATCAATCAGCATTTCATCGTTGTGAAACTTCATTACGAGTTCTTCGGCAGCGATGATGCGTCTCTAAATATCAAATAAATTGTAGAACATTAAAAACGAATAAGTTATGGCAGTTTTATCATGGGGTAAGTGTGGATTAGAAACCACACCGTCCGTAAACGGGGCTCCCGATGCGGCAGCACAATGGAAAGCCATTGACACTCCTAAAGAAAACACAACAAAGATTACCCCCACAGCGGGAACAGAGAAGACCGCCACGGAAGAGGGCGGCGAACTTGTTGATGTCCGTTATGGCAAGAACACCTATACGCTTGAATTTGACTTGTTTGTCAAAAAAGGCATGCAACGCCCGTTTGAAGACAATGAAGGATTGATTGCGGGAGAACACGCTTTCCGCATCACTCCTGAAGATGAAGAATGCGAGGGCGCACAGATTGACCGTGCCGTGGTTCGCTGTGATGAAAGTTATTCAACGGAAGATGGTAAAATGCTTCATTACGTTGCACGTTGCCTGAAACCCAAGACGGGCAAAACCGTGAAGCCTTACACAAAAGGGAGTGAGTAAGAATTTTCAGCGGGGTTGATACACTGGTTTATCCACCGTGAAGCCTGAACGCCTTTCCCGGTTGCATGTCGGTTCGATTCCGACCCCCGTCTCTAATCATAACTTAGAAATTCGTCAGATATGAATAAGACAATAGAACAAACGGTTGCTGAAACCATCCTTGAACAACCTTTTGAAGTCAAGGTAGGAGAAAAGTCATATCAGGTTGCCTCCGCAAGCACGGCAACCCTCATACTTGTTTCAGAAGCGATTTCACAACTTCCACATATTGCGCTTGACACGGAGAAGGTCGTTGAAGAAACATTATCCGTAGCGAAAGACTGCCGTATTCTCGGCGATATAGCGGCTATTCTCATTCTTGGTGCAAAGAACATCACAGAAAAGAAAAAAGTTCCGCAAATCAAAGAAAAACGGTATCTGTGCGGGCTTATTCGCCGACCATACACGGTTGAAGTTGAAATTACCATTGACAAGAAAGCGGAACTCGCAAAAGAGCTTCTTGAAGATGTCTCCCCGAGGGAACTGAACTTGATTGTAAGCCAAATCTTATCAAGAATGCAGATAGCCGATTTTTTCGGGCTTACCACTTTCCTTGTAGAACTCAATCTTCTTCATCCGAGGAAAGTGGAGAACTAAATGACAGCATTTGGGCTGTCGTAGGCGGTTTTGCAAAAGGCTACAATCTGACCTTTGACTATGTTTTGTACAATATCAGCTATACGAACATGATAATGTACGGGGCTATTCTCCCGACATACGATAAAAAGAAAAATGACGGGAAAAAGGATGAAGGACAAAAAGTTATCAAGGCAGATGACCCAAGAAACAAAGAAGAAGTAAGGAAATTTTTTGAAACCTGTGATTAAAGGCAGAAACAATGAACAACGATAAAGGAAGACTGAATTACGGTGTCGGGCTTGACAACTCCCAGTTAAGGGTAGGCGTAGCCGAATCACGGCGTTTGCTCCAAGGCATAGGGCAGACAGCGGTTGACGAAGGCGCAAGGATTGACGATTCATTCAAAAGAATCGGCAGGACTGTCGCCGGAGTGTTTGCCGTGTCTCAGATAAAAGATTTCATCACGCACGTTGCGACTGTCCGTGGAGAATTCCAACAGCTTGAAATCGCTTTCAAAACCATGCTCGGCTCTGCGGGTCAGGCAGATGTTTTGATGACTCAGCTTGTCAAGACAGCCGCCACAACTCCGTTCGGTCTGAAAGACATCGGTCAAGCCGCAAAACAGCTTCTTGCCTACGGTGTCGCTGCAAATGACGTGAACAGCACTTTGATACGCCTCGGGGACATCGCCGCCGGGCTTTCAATCCCTATCAACGACCTTGCCTATCTGTACGGAACGACAATGGTTCAGGGACGTTTGTACACACAAGACCTGAACCAATTCTTGGGGCGTGGTATTCCTCTTATGGAAGAACTCGCAAAACAGTTCGGCGTAGCTGAAAATCAGGTCAAACAACTTGTAGAAGACGGAAAAGTCGGATTCCCCGAAGTTCAGAAAGCCATTGAGAACCTGACCAACGAGGGCAGTAAGTTCGGCGGTCTTATGGAAGCTCGGTCAAAAACAATCACAGGGCAGATTTCAAACATTGAGGACGCAATCGACACAATGTTCGATGCCATAGGTCAGTCACAGGAGGGGGTAATAAACACCTCTCTTGGTCTTGTCTCAACCCTGATTGAGAACTGGGAAACAGTCGGTAAGATCCTTTTGACAATCATCGCTACATACGGGGCATATAAAGCCGCCGTTATCGCTGTCGCAGCCGCACATAAATTGATGAACATTTGGGGAACTGTTAGTGCTCTTCTGTCTCTAACAACCTCTATACGTTCAGCCAAAGACGCTATGTTGCTTTTCAACATGGCTGTAAAAGCAAATCCGCTTGGTTTGGTTCTGTCTGTTCTTGCAGCCGCCGTGACAGCTTTCCTTGCTTTCAGAAAATCAACGGACGAAGCCGCTGACGCTCTGAAAAAGGAACGTGAGGAAGCCGAAGCGTTCAACAAACAGGTTAGCGAATCAGCGGGCAAAGCCATTTCAACGTATAAACGTCTTCAAGACGAATACAAGAAATGCAAGTCAGCCCATGAAAAGCGTGAGTGGATAAAAGAAAGTCAGACGAAGTTCAAAGAATTGGGAATTGCCGTCAACAGCGTCAATGATGCTGAAAACATCTTTGTCAAGAACACTTCCTTGATGATGAAAGCATTTCAGAAACGTGCGGAAGCCGCCGCATGGCAATCCCGTCTTGACGAAGCCTACGCAAAGAGGGTTGAACGCCAAATGGCTCTTGAAGACCAAAAGGATAAGATTCAGGCGGGAAGCAAAGTGCCGGGATATTCACACACGACACAAGGAGGCTATGAATACGTTGACCGCAACGGAGCATGGGTTTACACCGAGGCAGGTGCGAGAAAAGCCCGTGAAGCGTTCAAACAGACAATCGCCAATGACCCTGTTCTGAACGAAATAGATGCTCGTATAAACAAGTATTCCGAGAAAATGACCTCTGTTTCATCTGACTTTCAAAAACTGTTTGGACAAGCGGGTACAAGCCAGAAGACAACGCAGGAAAAGAACGAGGAAAAGAGACTCGCTAAAGAACAGCAAAAAATCGCCGATGAAACAGCCCAACGCACGGCTAAAATCAAGGAGTATTCAGCAAAGGTTTCAGAAGCAGTTTCACAAGCCGAGATAGACATCCGTCAGGCTCAAATCAACGAACTTGAAGATGGTTATGAAAAGACCGTTGCGCAGGTGCAGTTGAACTATGACCGCCTTATCGCCGAGAACGATAAACGGGCGCAGAAAATGATTGAAGACCTGAAAGACAAAAAAGTGCTTGAATGGCTCAATCAAAACCCGAAAGCGACAAAGGAACAACAGCTTGAATACCGGGCTTCCTTGAACCTGACAACCGCTGACCTTTCTTCCGAGCAGCAAGCGATGTTAAAGTCTTATGCCGAAGTTGCAAGGCAGATTCAAGTCAAAGGTAACAAACAAGCCCTTGACGATATGATGAAAGACATTCTGACTTATGAACAGCAACGTCTAGAAATAACAGAGGAATACGAGAAAAAACGTGAAAGCCTCTATGAAACAGATAAAGACGGCAACAAGAAGCTCCGTAAGGGTGTCACACAAGGAAACGTGGACGAACTGAACCGTGCTGAACAGGAAGCCTATAAAGGCATAGACGAACAGTTCGCACAACGTGAAGAAACGTATCAGGCATGGTGCGATGAAATAGCGGAACTAACCCTTAAACAGTTGAAGAATGTATTAGCGGAGGCAGAAAAGGAACTTGCCGAACTTGAAAAGAACGGCGGGTCTTCTGATAAAATCGCTGTTGCCCGTGCCAAAGTCGCAACAGCCAAAAAGAATGTTGAGAAAGCACAGGCTAAAAATGATATAAATCCCGACAAACGCTCAATCAAAGGATGGGAGGACTTGTACAAGACGCTTCAAGAATGTGAACGGGAGTTTGAGAGCATTGGCGACACGGTCGGCGGCGTGGCAGGCGAAATCATTTCAACGGCTGGCAGCATCATGACCGCTTCTCTGTCAATGATAAACGGTATTGTTCAGCTTGTGAATATGTCTGCCACCGGTATTCAGGGAACAGCGACAGCGTCAGGAAAAGCCATTCAAACGGTTGAAAAGGCTTCTGTCATCCTGACTATCATATCGGCTGCCATGTCAATAGCCATGCAGATTGTGAACCTGTTCAACAATGATGACAAGAAGCAAGAAGAAATTGAAGCCCTGCAGGATAGAATAGACCAACTCCAATGGGAACTTGACAACGCAGATATTGTGCGGTTACAAGAAAATAGCGGAAAAGCGGTTGAACGTGTGAAACGGGCTTTATCTGAGACTTACAAAGAACTCCTGAGAAATAAAATCGCTGTCAATGACGTAACAGGGGCTTGGCGACTTCTGTTCAGCAACGTTTCAAACAACGCAGCACTGCTTCAAAAGACCGCAGAAAAACTCGCCACGGCGTATGCAAATATCGCTTACACGGCTGACAAGGCTCTCGGGGGTGAGAAATACAGCAACGCCCAAGAACAGCTTAAAAACCTCGCCCAGCAGCAACTTCTTATTCAAGAACAAATCAGGAATGAAGAAGACAAGAAAAAAACAGACCACGGTAAGATTGATGAATGGAACAGAAAAATTGAAGAACTCGGCGCACAGGCTGTCGCCATCATCAATGACATGGTTGAGGACATCATCGGCGGTTCAAGTTCCGATATTGCCAAAGAACTCGGAGATGCTTTTTTTGAAGCGTTTCAGGCTGGCGAAGATTACGCCGAGGCATGGGGCGATAAGGTCAAAGACATCGTGGCTGACGTGATGAAAAGAATGTTGGTTTCCAAGTTTCTTGAAGAACCTCTTGGAGAGATATTCGACAAGTATAAGGCTAAATGGTTCAAGGACGGTCAGTTTGTCGGTCTTGACGCTGTTATCCAATCCATGAGTGGTTTCGCTTCTGACTTGAACGCTGTCGGAACAGATTTCGCCAAGATATGGGAAAACCTGCCTGAGAACGTCAAATCAATGTTTGAGGTAACAGCAGACGCAACCCGTGAAGCCTCTCAGAAAGGAATCGCCACAGCTTCGCAAGAAAGTGTTGATGAATTGAACGGACGTGCGACAGCCATTCAGGGGCACACGTATTCAATCGCTGAGAACACGAAAATCATTCTTTCTGTCGTGAACATGATTTTACAGTCAGTATTGAACATTGAGAAACACACCGAAAACATGGCAGGACGCATTGAACGCATTGAAAGCTCAGTCAAAGAGACAAAAGATACAGTTAACGATTTCGCCTTGAAAGGCATAAAAATGATATAAGTATGGAAGACATTATTAGACAAGTTTACGCCCAATGGAGGGTTGCCAAAGAGCAAGCCCGGCAGGAGTGCGATAGCCGTTCCCTGCCAAATATGGCAGAGAAATACCGTATGTGTGATATGTTCAAAGGCACGGAAGATTTACAGAGCCTTATACGGCTGTTCACAAGCCCACAAGGTATGGAGTTCTGTATCAAACACCGTTTCCCGAATATAGCGACTTTCAGGCTGTTCAAGCCGTTCAACCCCGAAAAGTACGGCGTTTACATTGATGCGGGTATAATCACGCTGAGAAACCCGGAAAAAGCGGTTCTTATTGGGCATACAAGCGCAACGATAAACTGTGACACGCTTGAACGCCATGAAATTTTTCTTCTTCACGGGGCTAAAGCGTTCATCAACGCCTCGGGCTGGGCGGTTGTTTCCGTCAAGGGGGCAACGGGTTGCCAACAAATTCGTAACGTGTCAGGAAATGCGGTAATATTATGATGTCAGGACGATTTTACATAGACGGTAAGGATGCGTTCACAGAGTACGGCATCTATGTTCAGGAGGGGGGCTACAACGAACTTGTGGCGTTCCCGCCTCTGAAAGCGGTCACAAGCAACGACTGGCAGGAAGAAGACGGCATAGAACCTGACTTGTCAGAACCTACCTTGAACACGAAGGAATTTTCCTTAAAAATTGTTCTCTCAGGCATGGATTACCGTTGGGGAGGCTTCATAGAACGATTGTCAGACAAAGCCTATCATACGTTTGATTTCAGGGAGATAGGACGTACTTACCGTCTTCGTCTTGTGTCAAACCCTAACACGGATTTGGCAACGCATCTCGGTTTCATCACGATAAAGCTTGCCGATGATTTCCCTTTGGACGGGTACACCTACAAAGAACCTGAAAGCACTGTTCCCGGTTCTGATTATTATGAACTTGACGGGAAGCCGTTCTCAGTTTATGGGGTTCATGTGTTGGAGGGAACGCTTAATGAAATAGAGAAATCGCCGAATGTCAAGACCAGCCTCCTGCGCAATATCAACAAATTGAACGGGGCTTTGTATGACGGGGAAAAAGTGACCTATAAGGCAAAGGACGTAAAGATAAACTGCCTTATGAAAGCCGCCTCACTGACTGAACTGTGGCGCAACTATAACGCTCTGTTGTATGACCTTGTGCGTCCTGAACAACGGCTGTTATACTCTGATGAAACGGGATATGAATACCCCTGCCATTATAAAAGCTGTTCCGTGTCCGAGTTTTACGCCTCTGATAAAATATGGCTCAAATTTACCGTTACCGTATGCTTCATTTCATTCAGGCTTGAAGACGATGAATTTGTGCTTGCCACGGAAACACGGGATTTGGTTGTGACAGAAGACGGGGAGTTTGCGATTGACTTACGAAAAAGAATATGACATTATGGGATTGAAAAGAATTAAAATCAGCGAATTAACCCTTTCCGACAATCTGAAAGGATTATACACAATCGGCGTTAAGCTGATAAACGGGGTTCAAACGAGCGTCAAGGTCAGTCTGGAACACATTCAGACCGCCTATGAAAATGCTGTAGCCGCAACGAAAAAAGCTGAGACAGCCGCCAATAGTGCGAACACCGCAGCGGGTTCAGCCAACAGTGCCGCTTCCTCTGCAAACAATGCGGCTACGAAAGCAAACACGGCGGCGGGAAACGCTGACAAGGCAACCGCAGCAGCAAATACCGCCACAACCAACGCAAACAATGCGGCAACAAAGGCAAATACCGCCGCTTCCAATGCGGACAAAGCCCGTGAAGATTTAGAAGAGATAAAGGAAGCCGCCGTGACCGCCACCAACTCAGCCAACAGTGCCGCTTCCTCTGCAAACAGTGCGGCTACGAAAGCAAACACGGCGGCGGGAAACGCTGACACGCAAGCTGACCGGGCAAAGGAACAGGCTGACAACCCGCCCAAAATGGGAGACAATGGAAATTGGTGGAAATGGGATGAAGCTCAGAAAAAGTATGTCGATACAGGTGTGCTCGCAAAAGGCGGCGTGCTGTACCCGACATTCAGCATAGACGATGATGACATGATTCTATACATGGAATTTGAAGATGAAGTAAGCGACAAACTTATCAAGTTTGATGAACAGACGGGAGAACTTTATTTGAATGTTGGATAACTTAAAGTTACACGAATATGACAAAGATACCTTTAGGAAAAGTGGCGTTTACGGACGCAGGTTCTTATAACGCCGGAAAAACTTACAAGCGGTTTGACTTTGTTGACACGGAAGACAGTTCCTATTTGTCGTTACAAGACAATAACAAGGGACACGCCGTCACTGAAACCGCTTGGTGGAAATGCCTCGCACGGGGCACAAAAGCCACAGAAGCCGCAAAAAAAGCCAACGATGCGGCTGCATTGGCAAACGAAAAAGCTGTGGCGGCAGATACGGCGGCTGGGCGTGTGAATGCCGCAATAACGCAAGCCAATACCGCTGCCACAAACGCTCAACAACAAGCGTCAGCCGCAGGAGAAGCGGCGGCAGAAGCAACGGAAAGTGTGGCTGAAATGAACGCCGCCCTCGCCCGTTTGGAAGAATTGGAGCAGACAATCACGGCTAAAGACCGTAAACAGCCAACGGGAATGGAATTAGAGTTTCCTAAAAAAATAACAAAAGGAAACAAAGACATTCTGAGAGTAATAGCTACCCTATCCCCGGCGGGAACGGGTAACAATGTCCTTTTCTTGGGCGATGACAAAGCGGTTTCCGTTGCCCCTGACGGTTTTCTGACCGTGAACAGTGTCGGCATAAGCAAAATACACGTCATTCCGACAGAAAACACAAGCATTTATCGAACCATTGATATTGAAGTCGTTCCGCAGTCTGTCAGGCTTTGCACGAAATCAACTTTGCGCCTAACCGCAAATGGCAAATTCAGGTTCAATTAAAATAATTTTTCAACAAATAAAACTTTTAAATTATGGCACTATCAACAGATGAAGAAAACAAAGTAAGGGAAATCATTGAAGCGTTCACAAACGGAAAACGATTGAGTGACTTACCCAATGTTTCTGGGAATAACCCATTCAATCTTTTGTGTGAGGTCTTAGAAGACGGAGAAAGCAAAAAAGCAGCTCTCGCAACTATGTTGCCTTATATGGAAGAGCAGTGTATGTACGGCATTGAGCGAGACAAGACCGTTTCATCACGTTTAGTAACCCGAATTGGCAATACTGCTCTTCACAAGTCCCTTCCCGTACATAACCGTATGAGGGGCTGTCTTCTTGACGATGACGGCAACGTGGTTGAATATCTCAATCCACGTGATTGGACGGGGCATGTCAGAGACGGTTCACGGGGACAAGTCATGGTCGAGTTTGGGGACTTCTATTGCCGTTTTGAAACAAGCGCAAATATTGAGCGGGTCAAATTCTCTCTCTTTCCTCTTCCCGGCTATCGTTATGTTCCTTTGATGTACGTATCGGCATACGAAGCTACTGTTCAGAGAAGTACGAACAAGCTATCTTCTGTGGTCAATACAACGGCTGACTACCGAGGCGGTGCAAATCAGGCTGACTGGGACACACTCTCAAAAACGGTTCTCGGAAGACCAGCTACACAAATCAGCCGCACGCATTTCAGAACGTATGCCCGAAACAGAAAAGCGGGCAGCACTAAGTGGAACTGTATGACGTATGACGTTCAAAAGATGCTCTATTGGCTCTTTTTTGTTGAATACGCAACGCTCAACTCTCAGGAGGCTTTCAACACCCAATTGACGGCTGAGGGCTATCGTCAAGGCGGTCTCGGAGACGGGGTTACAACACTTGACAGCAGCAAATGGAACACGTTTAACGGTTATTATCCTTTTATCCCTTGTGGCTATACGGATGAACTCGGAAACGGAACAGGCGAAAAAGAATATACCATGCCCACTGAATATGACGCTTCTTCAAAGAAAGTCAAAGTGTGCCGTTATCGTGGTATCGAAAACCCGTTTGGGCATATTTGGCAGTGGACTGATGGCATCAACGTACGCATTAATCCCGGCTCGAACGGCTTGTCAGAAGTCTTTGTTTGCTCTGACCCCTCAAAATTCAATGACAGTAACTATAACGGATATAGTCATGTTGGGAATGAAGCCCGTGCCGAGGGATATGTTAAAGAAATTATTTTTGGAGAAAGCGGCGAAATCATTCCTGCTCTCGTAGGCGGCGGTTCTACCACATATTTCTGTGACTATCACCATACAAACATCCCTGCTTCGGTGGCTCTCCGTGGTGTCCTGTTCGGCGGTCGCGCGTCTGCCGGTGCGTATGCGGGTCTCGCTTGTGCGGATTCGCATTACGCCCCCTCGACGGCGACTGCGAATGTCGGTTCTCGCCTTTGCTTTATACCCACGTCAGCGTAACACGCTTTGAGTGATAACCTTTTCCCTGCCTCTTTGTGGGGCAGGGTTCAAATAATAACAGTATAAAACGATGATTGAAGAAATGAACAACATACCAAAAGAAGATGACGGAAGCCTCGCTTTCCTGAATATCCCGAGAGATGAAAACAGCAGGAGTTTCAATTGTGATGAAACGACACAATCAAAACTCGTAAACACCACGTTTTGGGGGGTTGATTTCATTGAAGAAGTTCCGACAAGATTCAGCAAGGCTAAAGGAGTAAAAGGTCAGACGCTTGTAAAAATCAAGCCATCAAAAGACAGTTTGGAATCAGATGCCAAGAAATTTTTCACTGGTTCATCCGACATTCTTTATGTTTTGAAGAAAATCAAAGAAATGAATAAGTTTCCCCGAAAAGTTACTTTGAGGGGTAACGGTAACAGATATTATTTTGAATAAGAAAACAATGAAATAACAAAATAAAAAGGTGGGTCATTCTTGTGGTGTCCTGTTCGGCGGTAGCGCGCATAACGGTGCGAATGCGGGTCTCGCTTCTGCGTATTCGAGTTACGCCCCCTCGAATTCGTATGCGAATATCGGTTCTCACCTATGCTTTAAAATTGGTTTTGACAATATGAAACAATATAAAAGAATGACAGCCTTGCCACTTGGCAAAAGATTTCAAGCAAACCTCCTAAAAGTGTTGGTAGGAACGCCTGTTGTATGGGCTACCGAAGACTCTGAATAAGAAAAGCAAAGCAAAAAGATGAAAAGAATAGGTAATTTATACAATAAAGTAATCTCCGTGGAAAATTTGCGTGAAGCTGACGAAAAAGCACGCAAAGGCAAAACAAACACATACGGAGTTAAAGTTCACGACAAAAATCGTGAAGCAAATATTCTTGCTCTTCATGAAGCATTGCTGACAAAGACGTTCAAAACCTCCCCTTATGATGTCTTCACGATTTTTGAACCCAAGGAGAGGCTTATTTTCCGTCTTCCGTACTATCCTGACAGAATAGTACATCATGCCGTCATGAATGTTCTTGAACCGATTTGGGTCAGGACTTTCACGCACAATACTTTTTCATGTGTCAAGGGACGTGGAATAGAGGGGTGTGCCCGGCATATAGATAAAATCATTGAGAAGTACAAAGGCAAGCCATTATACTGTCTTAAAATTGATATAACCAAATATTATCCCTCCATTAACCATGAAGTCTTAAAAAAAATTGTACGCCGGAAGATAAAAGACAAAGACCTACTGTGGCTTCTTGATGAAATTATTGACAGCGCAGAGGGGCTTCCTATCGGGAACTATCTTTCACAATATCTCGCCAACCTGTTCTTGTGCTATTTCATGCACCGTGTGAACGAAGTATTGAAACTTGACGCAGCCGAATACGCTGATGACATCACGTTTTTCTCTTCATCAAAAGAACAACTGCGGGAAGCGTTCAAAGAGATAAGAAAAATGATTGAAGATGAACTAAAACTGAAAATCAAAGGAAACTATCAGATATTCCCAATAGCAGCCAACCGTTATGACAAACACGGGCGTGCGCTTGATTATGTCGGTTACAAGTTCTACCGTAATCAAAAACTTATCAGAAAGAGTATAAAGAAGAATTTCTGCCATACCGTTTCACGGCTAAACCGACGTACCCCATTGCTTGACGCAAAGGCTTATAAACAAGCTGTTGCCCCGTGGCTCGGTTGGGCAAAACATAGTGATAGTAAACATTTATTAAAAACAATCATTAAACCGTGTTATTATGATAGCATTTTATGACAATCAGCCTGCCAAATTGGAGGCAGTCGGAAACGGAAGTTACGTTTACCGCTTCAACATTCAGAAAGTTGAAAAACCCGCCACCGTTGAACCAAGCGAACTCGCTTCTGACGATGAAGCCCCGGTTCAGGAACAATGGAAATGTGAAGAAGCTACCGTGTGGGCTCCGCTTTCTTCAAACAAGATAACTGAAACAGTTATCACGGAGAAGTGGGACAACAACCGGGAACAAAAACTTGTGAATGAGTTCAACGCAGCGAACCTCGGTATGATTGGAGGGGCGAAATCAAGCGAGGAAGCCAAGGCAAAGATTGAGGCATACAAAGCCTATCTATCCGAACGTGCTACCCTGAAAGCGCAAGTGGATGCAGACTGCCTTGAATACGGTATTCTGTAACTTGTAAAAACCGCTTCCCGTCACGTTATTCAAACATAAAATGTGACGGGAAGAATGGTTATTCTTGAAAAAGCCTTTTTTTAGCCCCGTAGAACGCTTAAAAGTGATTACAATATAATCATACCATTTTAAAAAGAAAGTTTAACCACGGGGAAATTCGAAAAAAATAACTCAAAGTTTAGTAGTATGATAATTTACAATAATGCAGGAAACAAGGTTCTTGAAATCGAGGTTGATGATAACAGTTATCGCAATAGGGCTGTCATGGGAGACCATAGTTTAACGTTGTACTATTCACTCCCCGAACACGTTGAAATCCCAGTAGGCTCTTACTGTGAGTTTCAAGGCGAAACGTTCACGCTCAAACGCCCGGAGAATTTCAAGATGAAACATAAAAGACTGTTTGAATACACGGTGCTTTTTGACCCGCCCGAAGCAAACGCAAAAGTTTGGAAATTCAGAAACCCGGTTGACGGACGTTTGAAATTTTCGTTGACTGCAAAGCCGCATGAACATCTTCAAATGTTTGTTGACAATATGAACCGCCGTGACAAAGGATGGACGGTTGGCGAATGTATTGACGGTGTTGAAACCCTGATTGCCTATGACCATGATTTTTGTATTGACGCTCTAACCCGCATGGCTTCAACGTTCAAGACAGAATACGAGTTTACGGGAAAACGTGTGTCATTACGTAAGATTGAATACAACAAAAGTAACCCCCTCCCGCTGTCTTATGGATGTGGCAACGGGTTCAAGCCGGGTGTCGGACGTTCAAATACGGGAGACAACCCGCCAACGGAAATTTTGTTCGTTCAAGGCGGTACGGACAATATAGACCCGTCAAAATACGGTTCTTCCGAGCTTCTTCTTCCCAAGAACCAAACACTCGCTTATGACGGCGAACATTTTGAAGATGAAGACGGCTTCATAGCCAAGAACGCCCGCCGTTATGTCGTTGATGAAGCAGGGCTTTCAATACGCCGTGATGACAAACAACTGTCATCACTCGCCGAAGATAGTCTTGACTGTTCTGAGATTTACCCGAAACGTGTCGGTACGGTCAACACGGTTGTAGTTGTTGATGAGAAAAACAACTTTTATGACATTGTTGACACGTCAATCCCATCTTCACTGAATTATGAAGAATGCTTGATAGAGGGGGAAACTATGACCGTTGTTTTTCAGACGGGTATGCTTGCCGGACGGGAGTTTGAGGTTAAATATTACCATAATGCCGTTAAAGGAAAGGCGGCACGTCGTTTTGAGATTGTTCCCGCAGACATAGACGGGCAAACTATGCCAAATACCACATTCGCCCCTAAATCGGGCGATAAGTATGCCGTATTCAAATGTATGCTTCCCACAGCTTACATTTGTGATAATGCCACGAAAACAGGCGCATCATGGGATATGTTCCGGGCGGCTGTAAAATGCTTGTTTGATAATGAAGACCTGAAATTCACATTCACGGGGGAACTTGACGGGATATGGTCGAAAAAAGATTGGGTAAACATCGGGGGGCGCATCAAACTCGGAGGATATATCCGTTTCTCTGACGAACAGTTTCAGAAAGATGGCGTTCTCGTGCGTATAACGGGTATAAAAGATTATATCAACAAACCACATAGCCCCGTGATTGAACTTTCAAACACAACGGTAAGCGGCAGTGTTTCATCAACAGTGAATGACCTGAAAAGTGAGGAAGTCATCGTTGATGACCTACACCGTGACGCTATTCAATTCACAAAAAGACGGTTCAGGGACGCAAAGGAAACAATCAGCATGTTGGAAGAAGCATTGCTCGACAATTTCACGAACTCAATCAACCCGATTGCCGTTCAAACGATGTCAATGCTTGTAGGCGATGAAAGTCTTCAATTCCGTTTTGTGAACTCAAAGACAAACCCCGTCCCGGTTACGCACAGAATTGTCTATGACAATGAGACGAAACAACTGACAGCGGCAGCGGGTATCATACAACACATGACCCTCGGTATCAATACGGTCAGTGCATCGCACAAGGTTTCGGAATATAAATTTTGGGATATGACAGCCTACACAAGCGCAGTGCTTGATGACGGTAAGAAGAAGTATTATTTGTATGCAAAAGTCTCAAAGACGGCACAAACAGGTGTTTTCACCCTGTCTGAAAATGCAATCAAATTAGAGGGTGTTTCAGGCTTCTATCATCTTCTTGTCGGTGTCCTGAACTCTGAATACAATGAAGAACGAAGTTTTGTCACTCTGTACGGTTTTACAGAAATCCTTCCGGGACGTATCACGACAGACAAGATTGTTTCCACAGACGGGAACACTTATTTTGATTTATTGAAAGGTATCATATCCGGGCAAATAAAGTTCAAATCAGGTTCATCGGGCTTATATGAACTTGATGAATGGGAAGCCGTGAACGGTTTGATAACTCAGGCTCAGAACACCGCCAACGCCGCCGTTGAGAGCGCAAAGAACGCCAATACCGCCGTTGGAAATTTAAACGACTATGTGGACGGTGCGTTCGCTGACGGCATTATTACGGAAGCGGAAGCGAAAGCGATTGAGAAGTACATCAACACAGTGAACAACACGAAAGCCGCCGTGGAAGCTGCGTATAACAAACTGTACACAAACGCCTATCTTACGGGAACGGCAAAAACCGGGCTTCTGAATGCCAAGGTTACGCTTATGGGCAGTATTGAGAACCTTATCAGCGCAATCAATTCCGCTATCGCCGATGGTAAAACCACCGTAACCGAAAAGAACAATGTTGACAGTAAATACGCCACTTTCAACAGTGCGTATGCAGACTTTAACACAGCCGTAGAAGCCGCCAATAAAGCTATTCAAGACACGCTGAAAGGATATTCCGATTCAGTTCTTAACACCGCCAACGCCGCCGTTGAGAGCGCAAAGAACGCCATTGCACAGGATTTGGGTTACGCGAATTTCGCTGATTTGGCAGAGAAAGCCGCCGCGAATGAAACCATTATTGTAGGAGGCAAAATCAACACAACATTGATTAACGCAGAACTTATAGTTACGGCGGCTTTGCTTGCCAAATTGGTTAAAGTGACCGAACTTATTGCAGAAAATTTGACTGTTACCGGAAATTCAAAAATAGCCGGGTTCAGCGTCAGTGGAAACGGGCTTACCAACACCCCGTTTAACAATGATGCGTATGTGATATTCCGTAATGACGCACATAAATGTTTTGCGGGTATCGGAGGAAACGTACTGCCGACATCATCAGGGTTGAGAGCCGTAGCAAGATTTGAGAATGAAGACACGTCCGATTGGTGGGGTTTGGGACGGAATGTCGCAATGTTGCTTTCTGCCAAAAACGGAACGTATAACCATGCTTTTTTAGGCGATGGCAACGGTACTCTGAACGGATGGATAGAAGGCTACAAGTACAGCAAGTTTACGCTTTCTTCCGCTAATACAATTTATAGCGGTTATTCCTATCTTAAAGACAATAACCGATGGGTAATTTATAGCAGCGTGGATAATTCAGGAATAACTCTGCCAAAACTCTCAGAGGTCAGAGATGCACTTGGGATAGGCACAAGCACAAAGTTTTGTGTGGAATTTACCGTTATCTCAGACCTTGATTCAAAAGATTTCGATATATACGGAAGAAATAGCAAGAAGAGTAGTGATGGAACTTACCCATGGAATACGTCTGAATACCCCAATTTGGTACATTGGAACAACAACCACTGGGACAGCGTGGCAATGGGAGCAGGTGACAGCCTTACGGTGTTGCTTATATATGATTCAAGTAAAGGTGGCAGCAAAGGCGGTTATCCCCTGACCTATACAGCGAGAATAATCAATAGACAGAATTAAAAGAGATTATAATTAAACAACTTTAAAAGTGATTATATTGTAATCAGTTTGTATATATTTGCAAATAAAAATCAAAGACTTATGGAATATTTACCAGCTATTATCAGCGCAATAGGCACAATCATCGCCGCATGGTTTGCTTATAATCAGTACACGAAAAACAAGCTCACGGACTTAAAAATTGAGAAGTTCAGACAGGATGAAGAAATCAAAAGCATTCGCCGAGCCGATAATTCTTCTATCGTTTACGGGGAATTATGGAACATTCTTCACGAACTTGACGCTGACAGAGTTTATATTGTTCAGCCCCACCCGTTGGGAAATGAAAGTCTGTTATCAATCTATTATGAAGTAAAGCGTAAAGGTGTTGAGCCAATGAAGCCACATGTACAAAATCTTCGTATCGCAGACGTGGCTAAATTCAGTTCTGGTATGGTTAAAAACCTGTTTATGTATATCACGGATATAGACACACAGGTTCAAGACAAATACGCAAAATCAATTCTATCAAGTTACGGATGCGAGGCGGCTGTGGTAAAGCGTTTAAATGATAACAAGCATGATTGGGTCGGTTCAATTTTCTGTGAGTTTACACACCCGATTCATGTATCAGAAGATGAAGCGAGAGAGATTATGCACCGATGTACGATGAATATTCAATACCTATTACCAGAATATAAATAAGAACGAGTATGAAAATTCTAATTGACAACGGTCACGGGGTTGACACGGCGGGCAAGCGTTCCCCTGACGGCTCTTTGAGAGAGTACAAATACGCAAGAGAAATAGCCGAAAAAGTTGTATCAGAGTTGAAGAAACGAGGCTTTGACGCTGAACGTATCGTCACAGAAGAAAACGACATCAGCCTATCCGAACGGTGTCGGCGTGTAAATTCCATTTGTGACAGAGTAGGAACGAAGAACGTCATTCTCGTTTCTATTCATTGTAATGCAGCGGGAAACGGTTCTCAATGGATGAACGCACGTGGATGGGAAGCGTGGACTTCTGTCGGTCAGACAGCCGCCGATAAAATGGCAGACTGTCTGTATAAGGCGGCAGAGGAAACAGACTTCAAAATTAGAAAGGACACAACGGACGGAGACCCCGACAAGGAGGGGCATTTGTATATCTTGAAACACACGAAATGCCCCGCCGTTCTGACTGAGAACCTTTTTCAAGACAATAAAGAAGACGTGGCGTTTCTTCTGTCAGAAGCTGGAAAAGAAACGATTGTCTGTCTTCATGTCAAAGGTATTATCAACTACTTAAAGACAATCTGAAAAATGAAACATCTTCCCTTGCTCTTACTATTGACATTCATTATAGGCGGCTGTGCTTCAAGCCGCCGCCTTTCTGAAAGCGTTCATCAACAAGACAGCGTTGGTATTAGGGTTGAAACCCGTATTGAATACGTACCCGATACTGTCTTTATTGAAATACCGGCACAAACGTCAGAACGTGAAACAGCCGATAATACATCGCATCTTGAAAACGATTACGCAACGTCTGACGCACGGATAAACCCTGACGGAACTTTATACCATAATTTGAAGACTAAGCCGCAGAAAAAGCCAGTAGGGTTTGAAAAGCCCGTTGAACGCAAAGACAGCGTTATTTATAAGACAAAGACCGTAACAAAAACGAAAATCGAGAAAGTCCCCCGTGACCTTACTTGGTGGCAGAAAACACAGATTTACGGCTTTTGGGTCATTCTTTTCATTCTTGTGATTATTTACAGGAAAAAGATTTTATCCCTTGTAAAATGGCTTATCTGATTATCTTATAAAGAAATAAAATCGGAAATTATATCGGAATTTTGGCAATTATGATTATCTTTGAACCGACATTTGAAAAAGATAAATAGCGTTTGCTATTGCCGTTGAGGTCAGAGGCATCGCCAAACGCCCGAAATCTCACAAGGAAATGCCCACGTATATGACGTGGGCATCTACCATTGCTTTTGAGATTTCTGAATATTGGCGATTTTCTGACCTACGAGGAATGCCCACGTTTTTTGTGTGTATCTGTGAACAACGGCAACCACTATAAGAAGAACCGTTAAATAACAGATATATGGATTTCAAAGATTCAATAAAACAAATCTCAGAACGAATCGAGACCCTCAAAGCCAATCTTCCGACAGAAGAAGCGACAAAGACGGCTTTGATTATGCCTTTTATAAACGCATTGGGGTATGATGTCTTCAACCCTTTGGAGGTGTTGCCTGAAATGTGTTGTGACATCGGCACAAAGAAAGGCGAAAAAATTGATTACGCCATAATGAAAGACGGCGAGCCGATTATACTTATTGAGTGTAAGCATTGGGAACAAGACCTAAACCTGCATGACAATCAACTGTTACGTTACTTCAATGTCTCAAAGGCAAAATTCGGCGTATTGACAAACGGCATAACATACAGGTTTTACACAGACCTTTCAGAACCAAACATTATGGATGAAAAGCCGTTCTTGGAAATCAATATGCTTGACCTGAAAGACACGCAAATCGAAGAATTGAAGAAATTCCATAAATCGTATTTTGATGTTGATATGATTCTGAGTTCAGCAAGCGAACTTAAATACATGGGGGAATTAAGAACCGTCATCGGGAAAGAGTTCACGAATCCGTCCACTGATTTTGTGCGTTTCTTCGGGAAACAAGTGTACGAGGGGGTATTTACACCGAAAGTGCTTGAACAGTTTACGACACTTGTAAAGCGGACAATTAACAACTATGTTAGCGATATAATATCAGACAGGCTGAAAGCCGCCATAAAAGATGAAGAACAGCCCACAGAACAAGGCACGCCAACGGTTCAACAACCGACAGAAGAACAGCCAGATAACGGGATTGTTACCACAGAGGAAGAACTGGAAGCATTCTATATCGTGAAATCACTTCTGAGAAACATTTTCCCGGCTGAACGGATAACTTATAAAGACACACGTTCTTATTTCGGTGTTTCCATAGACAATAATGTGCGAAAGACTGTCTGCCGCTTTTATTTTGACCCTCCTACAAGAAAAAGACTTGCTGTCATTGACGAAAACAAAAGTGAAAAGATGTACAAGTTAAATTCAATCAATGATATTTATAACTATGCCGATACTATGATTGAGGCGGCAAAAAAATATTCATTATGAGGATTATTATTTTATTAATCATATCTATGGGGCTGTTCCTTTCTTGTGGAAATGGCAAGAAACTACCCAATGTAGGAGATAAGGTTTATGTGGTTCAAGAATGTCTTTCTGCTGTCAGTGAAGATGATTTTGCAGAATTGAACAAGGTGTGCAATAGAAAAGACGAAAGCAGGTTGGAAGAAATGATATTATCAGAAAAGGTTTTTATACTAAATCCAACAAATGAGTGTAAATTGATTGAGGCTAAATTTGGCAAATATAAAATTCGAGTAAAAGTTGATTGGGATAAAGAAATAGACTTGTGGGTTGCTTCTGAATTTATCAAATAAATATACATGCACATGGGAATAACATCAAGAAGTCAGCTAACAACCGAATGGCGTTTTCTGTGCCCCGATGATTCCGGCAATGATAATTTACACCGATAAAAGATTTGGGCGGCACATACAGAAAATTCGATGAAAATAACTTTCAGATAGCAAGGCAGGGTGTTCACGGTTACGGACACCCTGTTTTCGTGAAGTCATCTTCTTCCTTGCAGAGATAACGGGCGACTTTATGACACACATCATCGGGAATAAACTAACCTTGATTAATGATTTTGCGGAGAGCAACAAAATCCGTATCTTTGAGACCTGAGAACAACACAAAAAAGATGTGCTTTTACAAATTTGTTGCTAATTTGTTGCTCTCACTCACATCCACAACGGCAAAAATATTATAAACCAATAGATTACATCAAATAAAGAACATTTTGCATCGGTAAATAGACCGACTGACCATACTTGCAAAACGTTTTTATAACTGCTTATAAGCCACCATTTTGGTGGCTTTTTTCGTTTTAACACTTTCCATTTGTAATTTGTTGATACCAGTTTTTCGAGGTAACTTTGGCCCAAATTTCGTTCCTGCGTTTCAATCGTGCGAACAAATGGAATGGCAAAACGCTATTTTGGACACCTCGTGAGAAATACTGAGAATCCTCCATTATCCGTCACAACCGCTATGCAGGGCACTCGTGAGAAATACTGAAAAAATGTGATAAAGACTGAGACAAAATCGGGGGTCTTTTACAGCAAAAAACATCAGAATTGCAAGCGTAAAATGGAGATAATTAAAGAATGTGGAGTATGCGGAAAAGCGTTCGTTGCTTCCAAAATGTCGTTCAAGTACTGCTGTCGAGGGTGTGAACGTGTCGCATTTCGGAGACGCGAGGCGGAAAAGAAAAAAAGGGAGAAGGAAAATGCCGAATCTCTTCTAAACGCTGAGAGGAACAACTCTCTGCGGGATAAGGCATTTTTATCCCCCGAGGACGTGAGCGTTCTGTTCGATGTCAGTCTTCCCACAGTGTATCGTTATTTCCAGACAGGCTTAATCAAAGACGTAAAGATAAGAAATAAGACGTTTGTGAGATACTCAGACATTGAACGTGTGTTTGATGATGCCACTCCCTATCGGAAAAGACGCTATCAGAGAAAGGAGGAGCAGGAATACTATACTCTTCAGGAAATCATGGAGAAGTACAAAATCGGCCGTAAGGCTGTATGGGGGCGTTGTGACCGTTTGGGCATCCCCAAGATATACGAAGGGCGCAATACCTTCTTTAGCAAGAAAGCCATTGACGCACATTTTGCTGATCTCCTTGAAGAGATTGACATTGATAATTATTACACTGCTGACCAAATCATGGAGATGTATAATATGACAAGGACAGCTGTTATCACTTTTGTGATGCGCCACAAAGTTCCGCGAGTAAACCGTAATGGTAAAGTCTTCTACTCCAAGGTGCATATTGATTGTATCAAACGCAAGGACGATAGTATCGATCCTGACTGGAGTACCTATGAAGAGGCTATGGAAAAATATGGCATATCAAAAGACCAAGTAAGTTACACCTTGAAACATTTTGATGTCAGAACGGAAAAACGTGGAAAGTTTACGATGATATTCCGTACTGACTTTGATAAGGTCATGCGTGAACGAATGGCAAATGCAAAAGTAGCAGAAAAGTCAGACGGAGACGAAAAGCTTGTTTTCCAAGCTCAACACCAGGAGAAGAAATGCCCACCAACCCCAGATGGCTATTATTCAACTGAAGAGGTTGCAGAGATGTTCAAGGTGGGAGTTAAACATGTAGGTGTAATGACCAGGGAGCATAAAACGCCAAAGATTGCACTCAAAGGATTCAACTTCTATGAGAAGAAAGCCATAGATGTGCTGTATAATCTGAAGAACAACTATTCGGAAATTACAGACTGGATTACACCGGAAGAGATGCGTTCAACCTACAAAATGACAGCAGATGCTGTACGCTCCTTTATCTACCGCCATCAAATTCCCGCAAAGGTGGAGTATGGTACTACCTACTATTCTAAACAGTATATCGAACAAGTGAAAAATGGAGATTTTGATGGTCGCGAACGATATTACACTGTCGAGGAGGCAATGAAGAAGTATCATTTATCAAAAGATATAGTTCATTATTATGTAAAACGCTATAAAATCACAAAAGTAAAGAAGAAATGCATATATTTCAGAAAAGAAGAGTTCGACAGATTGATGGAAAAACGTCTTTCAAAAGACGATTTACTATCAATTACTCTTGATTAGTACGATTTACTTTCTCTTTACTGAGGTCAACATTGTATCATTTAGGAATTTTGCATCAAAAACAAATAATAAGAAAACAATATGCAAGTATGTAAATCTGTCAAACTCCGAATGCGAGATAGGCGCAACGGAACCAAATCCCTGTTCCTGGACTTCTGGCCCGGGTACAGAGACCCTGAGACGATGGAGTTAATTCGTCGTCGCTCACTTGGCTTGTATATCTATGCCAATCCAATCAATGCCCAGCAGAAGCAGTACAATGAAATCATCCTCTCAAAGGCAGAAGCCATCCGTTGTAGAGTGTTCATTGATGTAATTAACGAGAAGTACGACTTCTTTAATCAAGACAGGCTTAAAGAAGATTTTCTGATCTATTTCAAAGAAATGGTGAACAGGAACTTTGCAAAATGTGATGCTGCGTATAAACAATTCGAGAAGTTTTGCAAGGGCAAATGTACTTTTGAGATGCTTGATGTGGTGTACTGTAACAAGTATAAGGAATATCTTCTTGATACAAAAGTATCGTCAAGAGGTAGAAACATTGTCAATAAGCCTTTATCAAGAAACACGGCTTCCGCCTATTGGAATATATTCAAGCAAGTCTTGACAAAGGCTTATCGTGAAAGACGTTTTACCGACGATATTGCAAGTCTGTTAGATAACATACCTTGTACGCCGCCTGTAAAGCAAAGTCTCTCATTGGAAGAAGTCAGGAGACTTTATAACACAGAATGCTCTGAGCCTGTTGTTCGGAAAGCTGCTCTGTTCTCATGTCTGAGCGGACTGCGTATCAGTGATATACTCAACCTCAAATGGAATAATGTTTGTAGCTATGCAGATGGTGGGCACTATCTGGATTTTGAATGTGTGAAAACAAAGAGACAAACGAAGGTTCCTATTGGAGAAGATGCTTATGCACTTATCATGCCCAAAACTACTGACGAATATGTGTTTGAAGGTTTCAGCAGGTCTATGACCTACGGAGTAATGCAGCAATGGCTTAAAGCGTCTGGAATCACCAAGCACATCACCTTTCATGTTGCGCGCCACACCTTTGCAACCCGTTGCATAGAGAGCCAATGCGATTACAAGACGGTAAGCGCCATACTCGGTCATTCAAATGTGGCAACAACGCTCAACCTGTATGTTCATCCAAACATCCATCAAAAAAAGAAATGTATTGAGCGTATGAACAAGTTTCTTGGGATAGCAGAGCAATGAGTTGGAGTGTGCCCGCCGCCACTTTGCCACCATATCCAGCTCCACCGTTACCTGCGATGTGGAGGAGAGCTATGCCGATTTGCGGAATGTGATGACGAAGTGACAAGCCGTGGGAATGCGCGCGAGGCAAAAAACATGGCCGGGTGCATACGCTTCTCGGCTAATATTGCTAACTTTGCATCCGTTTTCTTAAAATCAAACGCCAATGATTATCACTATAGCCCGGCAATACGGGTGTGGCGCACTGGCCATCGGCAAGATGCTGGGCGCCGCCTACGGCATACCGTTCTACACGCGTAAGGGCCTGTTGGAGATGGCCCGCGCAGAGGGTGTGCTCGAAGAGATGGACGACTTCTTTGAGGAGCGACCCGTCGACGAACTGTTGTTTGCCATCTCGGCCCTCGGCCACAGCGAGGGCCCGGTGCACAGCAGGGCGCTCGACATACTGTCTGACATGATAGGGCAGCGCAACTGCATCATAATAGGCCGCTGCGGCAACTACATATTCCGCCGGAGGGCCGACCTCGTGTCGGTGTTCCTCAAGGGACGCGAGGACGAGCGTGTAAGGGCTGTGGTCGCCGAGCAGGGCATAGGCATGGCCGAGGCGCGCGAGATAGTGCGCGACATGGACGACAGCCGGGTGCGCTACCACAGGTACTACACCCACCTGCAGTGGGGCAACTCGAGCGACTACGACCTGTGCTTCGACAGCGTGAGGCTCGGGGCCGAGCGTTCCGTGGCGCTTATAAGGCAATATATCGAAGGCATTGGCATAAAGTGAGGGCTTTGTCATGAAGTATATCACACAGTTTCTGATAATACTCGCCTTCTCGTTTGCGGGTGAGGCTCTGCACGCCATGCTGCCGCTGCCCATACCGGCCAGCATCTACGGCATCGTGATGCTGTTTGTGGCTTTGCAGATGAAATGGGTCAAGGTGAAGGATGTGCGCGAGGTGAGCACGTTTCTCATAGCTGTCATGCCGGTGATGTTCATCCCGGCGGCCGTCGGACTGGTTGACTCGTGGGCCGACATTGCCGGCCATCTGGTGGCCTATGTGGCCGTGACCGTGCTTACCACGTTTGTGGTCATGGGTGTGGCCGGCTTGGTTACGCAGCGGATGATACGCCGCGGAAAGGAGGGTCGCTGATGGAACGCCTGTTCTGCGATTCGGTCTACTTCGGCGTGTGCATCAGCCTGGTGTCTTATGCCGTTGGCGTGGCCCTGCGCCGCAAGACGGGCTGGGGCTTCATGAACCCGCTGCTCGTGTCGATAGTGCTTGTCATTGCAGCCCTGCTTGTGCTCGGTGTCGACTATGGGTCTTACAGCCGCGGGGCGGCATGGCTGAGCTACCTGCTCACCCCGGCCACGGTGTGCCTTGCCGTGCCGCTATACCAGCAGGTGGAGCTGCTCAAGAAAAACTACCGCGCCATAGTGTGCGGCATCGCGGCCGGTGCCCTTGCAAGCCTCGTCACGGTGCTGCTGCTTGCCCTGGCGTTTGGCTTCGGCCACGAGGCATACGTCACCTTCCTGCCGAAGTCAATAACCACGGCCATAGGCATGGGTGTGTCTGAAGAGCTGGGCGGCATAGTGTCGGTCACCGTGGTGTCGATCATTGTCACCGGCGTGCTCGGCAACATCTTCGCCGAGAAGTTCCTAAAGCTGCTGAGGATAGAGGAGCCCATAGCCAAGGGCATAGCCATAGGCAGCAGTTCACACGCCATAGGCACGGCCAAGGCCATGGAGATGGGTGTGGTCGAGGGAGCCACGAGCGGCCTGTCGATAGTGGTGAGCGGCATACTTACGGTGATAGGCGCCTCGGTGTTTGCCCTGTTCCTGTGATGCCGGCCGTGGCCTGGCTGACCGTGGCTGCCGCCGTGGGCTCACATCGAGCAGAATAGCGTGACGAGGAACGGCACGCTGAAGTCGGTGGCCATGCCGCAGTATATCGACACGGGCACGAGCCTCGGGCCGCATGTGCGGCTTATCACGGGCAGCGTGGTGTCCATGGCCGTGGCCCCTGCAGCCGCTATGGGTGCCAGTGTGCCGAACAGCCTTACGAGCAGCGGTGCCCCGAGCAGTGCAATCATCTCGCGCACAATGTTTGAGAGCAGGGCGATGGTGCCCAGTTCCGTGCCCCGGTAGCCGGTGATGAGCACGCTCGATATGGAGTAGTAGCCCATGCCGCTGCCCACGGCGAGCCATTCGGCCGGGCTGTGGCCTCCGGCGAGCATGGCCACGGCCAGGCTTCCGGCCAGGCTGCCCAGTATCGACACGGCCGGCAGCAGTGCCAGTCCGGGGCTGAGGCTGCGGAACCGGGCCAGCATGGTGGTGTCGTTGCCTATGCCGTAGCCCACGAAGAATATCAGTGTGCAGAGCACCCCGAGGCTTATGGCGTCGAGGTCTGCCGTGGCGGGCACGGCGTGAAGCCGGCCCAGCACTATGCCTTAAAAAGAGAAATATATGCCATTTTGATAAAAGAATGATGTATATTTGCAGAAAGCAAAGAACAAGAGCGATGAAAACGATAACCAACCCCGAAAGACTGGTCAGCGTCCCGTTCAGCAAGACACGTTGCGGCGTGGACTTCTACATTAACACAGGCGAGAGCAAGGACATCTGTGGTGTCTTGACCGAGCACCGGACGTTCAAGACGGATTTTTTCAGTTTCTATTTCTTTCGCCGCGTCAATGGCTATGTGCTGTTAAACTTCCGCAAAATAGAGTTACGGGACGATATGGTGCTCCTCCTGTCGCCGCACCAGCAACAGGAATGGCACGTGGACGAAGCGGAACTGGACTACACTTTCCTTATCTTCCGCGAGGACTTTATGCGCACGTTCATCGCCGACAAGTTCTTCGTCTATCGCCTGCTGTATTATTATCAGACCGACACGCCACCGTACCTGCTTGCCGCGCCGGAAGAACTGGCGGAATATATGCGCCTCTTGGGGAAGATAAAACAGGAGCTGCTGCATCCTGTGGCAGACACTTACAACCTTATCGTATCTGTGCTTTACTATCTGTTGGTGGTTATCAACCGGGCATACGCCAAAACTTACCGTCTGCCGGTCGAAGTGCCGAAGAACAATTATGCATTCCAGTTCAAGGACTTGCTCGAAAAGCATATCCACACCGTGCAGCGTGTTCAGGAATATGCCGATATGCTCCGTGTGAGCCGTATCACTCTGAACAATTCTGTAATGGCGCAGTTCGGCGTGTCCGCCACCCATCTGCTCAAACAACGCTTGTTGGAGGAATTGAAAAACGAGCTGTTGTTCTCCGACCGCAACGTGAGCCAGTTGGCGGACGAGTTTCACTTTTCCGACCCTAACCATCTGATGCGCTTCTTCAAGCAACAGACGGGAAAGACATTTACGCAATATATCACGGACTACCAAAATGGAATATACGTAAATCCGGCAAATCGAAATGTGTCAATTAAGAAAAACGAAATGTGATTTTAACAAAAAAAACGGAATGTATAAAAGACACATCTCGTTTTAATGGATTCATATTATTTCAAGAAAAAGTTCGGAATGCGGCAAGTATGCTCACACTCCGAACTTACAGACACCTTACAAACGGTGTTCAAATGGCAATACAACTGCATTCAAGTCATGTTCAGGCAGTTTTTTCCGTCTGTTTCTTATAAAGCATAATGTCTGTGTATTTTGAAGAATAATTCACATGTGCGTTGAACTTCACTTTTTCACAATTTTTGAAAGGGTTTCCGAGTGTCCTGTTTTCACCAAGCCATTCGCAAAGTTCAATTATCGATGACTTGTTGGATGTGAAATAGACAAAAGGTTTGTTTCTTAGGACGTTCAACACATCCAAATAGTCGGAAAGCCGCCAGTACATCTTATACGTACCTACATCGGTTGAAAGATAAGGCGGGTCGACAATGAACACCACTCCCGGAACATCCTTGTACTTCATATACAGTTCCTTGTAGTCACATGACGTTACGGTCAGACCTTCCAGGTAATCGGGGCACGGCTGATAGTCCGTCTTGCGTATGTTGTTGTAAAGTGTTTCCTTGCGCATGGCTTCAAGGCTCGTGGCATACTTCATGGAGAACATCAAAACCGACGGCACGGTGATATAGTCAACAAATCCCCATTCCTTTTCCGCCCTTGCCATACGTTCAAATATACGTTCACGCGCTGCGCCTCTTATAGGTTTTCCTTTCGGCACATCCGCCGCCAGCAGTCTGAAGTCAGCCAACAGGGCATTGGTATGCGGAATGGCAAGCAGTCTTTCCCTGTAATTGTCATAATCATTATACACGACCGTCGCATCCGGTCTTATGCGTCCGATGATGTGCGACAGCAAGCCGCTGCCTCCGAACAAATCCACGAACACGCTCTTGTCCTTGAACTGTTCCAACACTTTTATAAACTCCTTGGCGAACATACGCTTCTGCCCTACAAACGGAAGAGGAGCCGACAAATACATCTTTCTCATACGTTCAATTCAAATTTAATGTTTTCCTTACCCGCCAGCAGGTCTTCTGTGCGGGATATGTTATTATCATAAATGTGCACATTGCCAATGTCAAGAGTTATGGACTTCAAAGGAAAGTCTATCTGTCTCGACATCAAATAAAGGTGGTAAATGTCAGACGGCAGTCCGAGGTTGGCATCACTGCTGCGCTGGTATGCGGACACGACCAGCCCACCGTCGTCTATCTGGAACTGTACGAGGCTCAGGCATGGTGCCTGGTTCGTCTCCGCACCTGTAGAACCGAGGAACAGCACATAGTTCTTGCTGTTTCTCCTTTCATTGTTTATCTTGTCAATCAAGGGCGGCAGCTTTTCGAAATATGTAGGATAGCTGTTCACCAGCGTATGTCCGCAATAGTCCCACCATGTGATGCCCGCCTCTCGGTATTTTTCAACATCTCGCTCACCCTGCATGAACAGGCTAAGTTCCGCTTTCAGTTTCCTGCGCGCTATTCCGTGGCTTTCGAAGATGTCGAGCAGGTCACCAGGCACAAGTGTCAGCCTCTCGTTCAACAGATACCTTATACGGCCTTTCCTGTTAGTCTGCGTCTTGCCCGTATTGAGGATTTTATTCAAAATCTGATAATATTTATTCATTCTGATTTTATGTTCAATATTTTTTAGTACATTTGCACGCCAATCATTTATAACAAATAAAAACGCTACAGATGTGGCAGAGGACATATGCCCCGGCCGCGCATCTGTAGCGTTTGTGTTAATAAATGATTGGCGTCTATATTAACAGGCCGGGGCTTTTTACTTCCGCCCGGCGCGGAAGGGACACCTATACCACAAGCATCGCCACTACTCCTATGACAGCTCCAGCGAGCCACCACAGCAGGTTCTTCCACTTGTACGTGTCCTCCGTGGTGACATGTCTCACCACCTAGGCGAACGCTCCGAAGAGCATGGGCGTGATGATACCCATTATCCATGCGTTGACGCTGCCGAGGCTCTGCTCCTGCCACATGTACAGCATTGCGATTACCAGTCCTGCCACGAAGCCGAACCATCTGTCTGTCACGAATCTGATAACTTTTTCCTTCATGATTTACTCCTTTCTTTTGCTATTGTTTTATAAATAGATACTTGTCACACATCGTCCGCATTGTCGACATGGCATACAGTAGACTCAAGATTAGCCTCGGAATATCTCTTTCCCGCAGCTATGCCACGGAGCATATTTCCATAAGCATACAACTCCTGCGCAGCTACGCCTTTCATAAATACGTCAGAACCACAAGCGATATTTCCAATGGCAGCTAAGCTTTTTACCGTGCTTTCCACATTTATGCAGCACCAGTCTGTGGTACGCCACGCACTGTCTTGCGGGTAACTTGCTATGACACCGCTGCCGTTAGTAGTAGCCTTGTTTATATGGTAGAAGTTGTTGTCTGCAATGACACAGCCTTCACAGCCCTCAGCATGAACCCCGACAGCACAGTAGTCTATTGTGTTGCCTTTTATGACCATGTTTATCATCTGTACTACGCCTCTTATGCCGTAAGTCCAAAAATCTATATAATTGTCGGAGATGTTACCCGCGGCACAGGCAGAGAGCGTTATACATGTTGTGGCACAGTTCTGTACATTGTTCCAGCATGAGCCCGTAAGCAAATTATGATGTATGAACGAGTCATTTATCTTGCTCCTTACAACACCCTTGTACATCATCCATGCTACACAATGACACATCTCAGCTACCGACACAAGACCGTCGCACACATAGTCGTATCCGCTGATTGCGCACCAGCTTATCTCCTTGGGGCTCTGCGCTATCATGGTGTCATTCTCTGGGGACGATGAGCGATACTTTCCGTAAAATGTCAGCCGTGTCAGATAAAAACGCGAGCCTGTGAATACCGCACCCGGAAAATTGGTGTATATCATACTCACGCTGTTTGCCGGAGTCGCGTTGTATGCACTTCCGGACTGTCCCTCAATCCTTATATTGTCACCAAGACCCACAGCTTCCGAAAGATAGTACATACCCTTGGGAATATATATGATACTTGGAGCGGTGCGTCCTTGCTGTTTGGTTGTTCTTATAAATGTCATGATGTTGTTCAACGTCTGGGTGATATCCCTGAGTGTCGGTTCTGCAGGATTTTTTGCCCAGCCCCATTGTAGTACATTGATATGCCCCTCATCTGCGACAAGACACGCATACAATCCATTTGAAAGCTCTATCACCGAACCGCCGTCCTCCGTGAGTTCTCCATCCTTGACGACATATAATGCCGCACCGCCATCCTCGGAGTCGAAGTAGCCCAGAGTCTGGCATGACATTCCTTTTGTCAGAGTTGTATCGGCAACCATTGATGCAACATCCGTGAATACCTTTATCCGCTGTCTAAGGGATAGTGTGGCGCGTTGTTGTGAAATTGCGTTTGTCGGACTGTCACCTTCAGCGTTCACAACCTGAACATTGGCACTCGCAGTCTGAATCTCAGCAATCCTTTCCTCTATCTTTTCTGAAGAGTATGACGATTCCGGAGAGATTACATTATCATTTATAGCCCCTGCATTCTGGACTTTGTCATTCAACGAAGTGACGCTTTGTTGAAGCTGTTCAATACTTATGTCATGGCTTTCTATCTTATCTGCATTTTCTGTAAACTCGTCAATTATGCCGTCAAGATTCTTATGATATTCTATGGTTGCCTTAAAAGCACCCGGACGCTGGTATACAGTACTTTTTAACGGTTGGATGGCATACTCCTGCGCATTAGGCGTAGTGCATGATGTATCTGTATATCTTGTTGATGCGTACGGATAAAACAAGTTGCCAAATATTCCATTCGATTTCAGAAGGCATAACGCAAACAGGTCTCCCTTTTTTACTTCTATGTCAGTATCGACATCGACATATTTCCCCACGCTTTCTGCCGATGTTAGCTCTGTATATGCGCATAGTTTCCTACGGTCTCTTTGTATCATGGCAAAAGCGCTACCTGACTCACCATAAGTCTTTCTTTGATAAATACACAGCCACAGACTGTCATATTCACCAGTGGAGACCGGAAAATATGCGTAAAAATGCCTCAAAACGCCATCTACAGCACATGGTTCATACATCATATTACTATTGGATATCGTCGAATAGCCTAATTTCCAACCAATACCATATTCATAAATACTTGTATCTTCCTTTTTTACAGATGCCACAATATCTATGTTTTCAATTTTATCACCGTTTGATGCAATATTTGCGCGATCTTTATTCCATGTGAGTTCCGCTTTGAAACCATCATTCTCAAGGGTTGTTTTTAGAACATTGAAAATAAGCCATTTCGCACCCTCAGGTATTGTGATTTCCATTTCGTCTACGTTCTGGAAATTTCGCTTGGGGTAATTATCCGCATATAATGCTATATAATTTTTGTCATAAAAGCAGAACGGTTTAAACTGTGCGTTGCCGCCGTTACTTCCGCATGTAAGTCTGAAAGACACCAACCCCTGAACATCATACCATTTACTCCATCTGAATCCAGAACTGTACAGCCCAGGAAATTCATCTTCATTCGCAATGTTGAACGAGCCGGTATTAAGCTCCATGTTAAAATCGTCCTTGGTCACGGTAACGGTCTCCGTACGTAGGGTCATGTCACGCAATGCCGCCGTGTCAGCCAACGCGGAATTGATAGCACCCACGATAGTATTCTTTTCCTCTGTCTCAAGAGCGTCAAGCATACCGTCGCCCTCGAATACCACAAGGTCTGACGCCTGTGAATGTGAGCTGATGACAGCCTGCGTGGCGTTCTCCGGAAACTCCAAAGGCACACGCTGGAATCCGTCCGTGAATGTTCCTGTGGTGAAATCGACGGCAACAATCGTCCCCTCAGAGTCAAGATATTTAATCCATCCGTTGACTTCCGTGGAACTGTACGGATTGAACCTCACATACAGATTGTCTCCTCTGTCAACCGTAGTAACGCAATATCCGGCTCCATTGACAGTGGCAGGTTTCTCACCGACATCACCCGTATATCTCCTACTGTATGTTACAGTTACCGGAACAACCTTTCCCTTATATGTGTTGATGAGCCGCCGTGTGCTTTCCGCATCATCAGCAAGCTCGTTGACTTTCTGCGTCACCGCCTTCTGCGAGATGACTTTTCCCTCGCTTCCCTCATCGTCCGACAGTTCTTGCACAAGAGCGACCTCGCCTAATGATACCCCGTCTAAGCCGTTCTTACCATCCTTACCTTTCAGACTGTTAAGCCATTCGGATTCACTTCCACGGAATCCTTCTGACCACGCAAGCTCATACGCTGAAGCACCTTGTCTGCCCTGAGGTCCACGGAACGCACCCATATTTTTATATTTGCCATCTTTTACATTCCCACCAGATTCGACATAAACATACAGATTATCACCAATAAGCCAGCCAACGCTTTTTTCTTCTTCCGCTGGATTATCAGGAAGATATTCCACACTTTCCGCATTCTTATATCCTATAACTGCGGCGGCTGACGAGCTGGCAGTCTGCCATATTCCCCATCCGCTGCCACCGTTGTATATCCTCTCATATGCGTTTGTCTGTAAGGACTGCTCCATCGTCTCACCGTTCCACCTGATGGAACCCTCCACCATCTGCGTGAACACGCCTGTCGCCCAATTCTGCACCCAGTTCCTTACAAGCAGGTTTCTACCGTCAAGTAGCGCACGGAACTCGCCTATTTTCGTTTCGTCAGACTCTCCTGTATCGTTTTCTCCGCCTGTATTGTGCAGTTTGTCAAGCTCCGCCTGTACTTCCGTCCACGTCTTGAAGCTGCCGAGATACGTGTACGGGTTGCGGATGTTGTCAGTCACCGCCGACGGCTCGCCGCGGAGTTTCCTGAGCACGCCGTCCGTCAGTTCGTTCGGGTACAGCCTGCCTATCTCGAGCCATCCCGGAGCCTGCCATGCGAATGTCAGCCCGTTGTCCGCCGCATTCCTGTCAGAGGCGTCATATATTATGACCAGCTGTCCGAAACGCAGGGGCAGGCCGTCCGTGCCTTCCGGACTCATGTCGGCCTCCATGGCAGCCCTGCTCACATACGCTTTCCTTATGCCCAGGGCTGACTTGTTCCGGACCAGCTCCGCCATGAACGACAGGGTGTCGGCATGAAGCCCGCCTACCTCCTCCGGGCTTATGCTGTCCGTCTCCGTTTTCTTGCGCAGCGCGTCAGCGCGCTGCTGGAGTTCATATATTGTTGCCATATGTTTTTATTTAGGTAATTCAAAAACGATTTTCACCGGAACACCCGAGGGGCTCTCCTGCTCACCGTCATCAGAAGACTTGCTCACACTCACTATCCCCTCATATCCGTGCACACCGAACGTCTTCAGCTTCTTGTCTCCCTTGACAGCCACCCATGCCGGACTTCTGAAAAACCGCATATACTGCTCCGTGGTGTTGAACAGGGCTATCTGCCCGTCCGTCATGGTGGCATTCTTGCTTTCTATGTCAATATATATCCTTCTGTACATGACGTTGTCCTGGCACATCACCTTTCCGCCGTATCCGTTCATGAAAGTCACGGGAACATCCTTCCACGTGTTTTCCGACAGTCCCACAAAATCCTTCACCAGCTCGCTGAGAGTCTTCATGTCATACAGACTGTAGTACTCTTCCGCGCCGCTGCTGTCAAGCGTGGGGATGACGGTTGTCCTTACCATGCAGTTCCTTGTCTGACCGTCCTGAAAGACGCGCGCGCCGGATTCCTCCCTGCGGACGACAAGATATATAGGCGTTTCCCAGTCGCCTATCGTAAGCCGAGTGTCCTCCCAGTCAGCCACTGCTCCTCCGGCGACAAGTGTCCCCGCCTTCAGGACAAAGGTCGTCGTGCCCTCATCCTCCGACGCCTCCACAATATCCACTTCCGGCTTTTTCAGCAGGAAGGCGTTCCCGCTGCCGGTGAGCGCCGACACCAGCCGCGACCACGGCTCCAGTCCGTTATCCTGAAGCAGCTTCAGGTCGTCAAGAAACACGGGCTGTCCGCCCTCGTTGAATTTCAGTCTCCTCATAATCGTACAGTTCTATGCCGTAAGTCTTTCCGGCAGGTTTGTAATAGTCTATCCACGTCATGACCGTCCTGAGATGCACTCCGCCGTACTCGTCCTCCTCCGCGTCGAGGGACGTGCAGAGGAATGTCGGCACATACACCGTGAAGCTCGCCTTGTGGTCCGCCTCCCCGTCGTATCTGAGCAAGAGCGGCGTTTCCGCCGTCGTGCCCATATACACGTTTTCTTTCCGCTCGCTCTCATAATGGCAGTACACCGTCCCGTCAGAGACGTTGCTTACGATATATATCTGTCCGTCTTTCAGGAAGAACACGTCATTAAGAGCCTTCTCCATGTACTGCACCGCAGCCGTTATGTCAAGACGCCTGTCCACAGCCTCGCGCAGTGCCGTGAACCTTCCGTATATCTGCCGCAGGGGCAGGGTAAGAACGTCAAGCAGGGATATCAGAATCCCGCATCTAAGCACCGGAGGCACGAGCTGCACCGCCAGCCTCAGTATGTCCAGCTTATACCACATAAGTTATAGTGTTCCGCAGTCCCGTGCTGACAAAGCAGCCTCCGTAGGCCGTATAGTTGTTTCCTTCCATCACACTGTATTCAGTGTCCGACGCCGTCTTGTACCTGCACTGGCCAAGCTCCACGTCATTCACGCCATCCACCGCCTGTATGGCGTCCACAAGCTTCGTCTTGTTGAACGTCCCGCCATACACAATGTTCCTGAGGTAGCCCTCCACCGCCTCCTCCACAGGGCGGCTGCCGTCTGAGATTCTCACACCCCTCCGGTCTATCACCAGAGCGTCCACCGTGACTTTCGCGCTGATTGTAAGGCTGTCCGCCTCACGGGAATGGATGTTCAGCACGACACCCGCTATCTTGACCCTGTCCATATACTCTTCAAACGCTGTCAGAACATCGTTTGAAAGGGCTTCAGGCACACCGCCAGAATCGCCAGCGACAAGTATCTCCACCGACGTGCCCCGGTCTCTCACGGCAGCGAATCTTACCACCTTTTTGCCCTCATCCTCATCCACGTATATGTACCGCTGTGTCTTTTCATCGAAAATCAGGGCATCCCCGTATTGGAAAGATGTCGCCATCTTCCAATACCACGGGACGCCCGCCACCGCAGCGCCGCTTATCTTCTTCTCCACGTCCGCGCTGTACAGCTCGAAAAGCACCTCCATGAAGTGGCAGCAGGCAGCCACTATGTAGAAAAGGATGTTCTCAAGGCTCACCTTGGAGAACGAGCCTCCGAACGTGTCACCGGTCTTGAGACCGTACATCTCCCTCACGGCGGACTCCTCCATGAAGGCGTCCGTCATAGTCTTCTTTATCTCAGCGATTGTACGTGCCATATCATTTGAATACTTTAGTGAACTCTTCAGAAAATATCCCGAGCCTTACGCCCGACATGTCCCTCGCCGTGGCGGGGGAGACACCGTTGGCGGCGCAGTACTCGCGCATCACCCTGTCATACTCCCTGTCAGGCAGACGTATCACGGTGCCCGCCGCAGGAACGTCCGTCAGCGCGAGACCGTTCATCACCGCTATGTCCGCGAGAGCCTCCAGAGAGCCGCATTCCTGCACGGCTATGTCCGCGAGCGTCTGTCCGTCCTTCACCACAGCCTCCATATCCCTAACTCCTTTTACGTCCTGAATACATCACAAGGCAGCACAGCGCCGCCATGCCGGCGACAACGGCAGCCTCACTCCAGCCTTTGTTTCCGGGAGCCTCCTTACGCGCCGCCTCCGACACATGCCTGCCCGTCTTTTCCGTCGCGCGCCCGGACGTTACCGCTCGCGCAGAGTCCCTGGAAACGTGCCTGTCCCTGTCCTTCAAGACGGACGAGTACCGCTCCAGCCTCACGACCTTTCCCCCAGCGTCCACCGTCACGACCGTCGAGTCCTTCACGAGCGTTTTCTCTGACAATCTCTCCGCTTTCACAACCGCTGCCGAGTCACGCCCATACAGCGTTTCACGCACCATCACGGTATCTGCCGTCAGACTCTCGCTCGCAACCTTCTGGGTCCTGCATCCGCATAGCAGCGCCGCAGCGGCAATAAGCCATATCAGTCTTCCCATATCCCAAATATCATTTAAATGTCCTTATACTCTTCTTCCGCGTCAAAACACGGGCACTCCTTTATCCGCTCCCACGGGTCCACAATCCCGTTGCCGTTCCTGTCAGGGCTGATGTCCCGGTGTCCCAGTATCACAGCATCGGGATATCTTCCCCTCAGCTCCGACAGTATCCTCCTCAGTGACCTTCTTTGACCGGCGGTCCTGTTGTCCACAGCCCTGCCGCGGCTGTCTATGCCTCCGGTATACGCCACATTCACAGATGTCGCGTTGTATCCCCTCACACCGTTGCTCACCTCGTTCTCCTGAAGCAGCGCCACGATCCTGCCGTCGGCAAGCACCACATAGTGATACCCCGGATTCCTCCAGCCCCTGTCCCTGAACTCTTTCCGCAGGTCCTCCACGGTCTGCCTCTGGCTGCCCGCCGTACAGTGCACGAATATCCTTTCTATCCTTCTCATTCCAACTTCCTCACCGTTTGCCTTTTTACGTTTTCACTTGTTCTCATTTTCCTTGAACAGCATCTCCGCCACAAGCCGCGCGATGTCGTCCTTGTTCTCTATTATCACGCTCATCGTATTCCGAGCCCTGCGCATCTCCTCCTTCTCCCAGCTCTTCTCCCTTACGCTCTTGAACTCGCAGTAGATGCAGTACACCGCCCACAGCATGGAGAACGCCGGGAACGGCATCACCACACAGCTTATAAGGTCTATTCCGACAAGCACCATGTAGGGCGTGAAGTATCTCGTCGCCTTGGTGGCGGTCTTCTTCAGTCCCTGCGACGTGCGCGCCACGCCGTTCTTCTTCGCCTTGTGAAGGCCTGTGAAAAAATCGACCGTCATCGCCAGAAGCATGGCGGCCACGCTCAAAGCTATCAGCACTATGTGCATGAACATGTGCTCGTGCACGAATTTCTCTATAATGTCAGTCATCTCCATATACATTATTATTCCCTATATCCAGCCTCTATCGTTATACCGTCGCTGCCGGTCTCCACACGGTCCACCTTCTGGCCGTCCATCTCCAGCTGCTCCCTTATCTCCGCACGCCAGTACAGAGGGTCGCTGTCCAGAAGCATGTCACCGATGCCGCAACCGGTGCACGGGCTCTCCTTCAGCTCGCCCTTGTGCAGCAGAAGTATGAGTGCCTGGTTCTGACGCAGTATGTCGCCCGTCTTCAGTCCCCGGACAATCTTTCCGTCAGAATCCCTTACGGTCTCGATCTCCGGCTCGTAATTCTTCAGCTGTATTCCTTTCATAGACTCAGTGTCTTATCAGTATGTCCTCATAATCGTCCCTCTTGAATGTCTCCGCCCTCTGCACGGGAGGACCTGTCTGTCCCTGTGACGACGTGTGCGTATGCGTGTTGAACGCCTCCACAAGAGCGTTCAGGCGCGATGTCAGCTCGCCGATGTTCACAAGGCCTCCCAGACGCCCTCCGTTTATCTCTATACGCTCCACACGGTCAACATGCAGCACGACAAGCTGTGACAGGTCACCGGTCAGGCTTCCCGCTATCACCGCGCTGCCCACAGCGGGCACAACCAGCATACGCCCGCTGTCCGCCGTCTCGGACGCCTTCAGTCTCACGTCCGGCACGACAATGCCGCCGATCCTGACGTCACACGTCACACCGTGCACGCTCTCTACGGTACCCTGCGTCAGCAATACGTCCCGGTGTCCGTAGTCTTGTATACCACGCAGCCTTTCAGCCAGTTCCCTGTATCTGTCCATCAGTCAATACTGAATCCAAGTCCTATCTTGCGCTTTCCGCCGTCCTTGCCGAAGGTGGTGGTCACGCTGTTTACGAAATAAGTGCCGTCTTTCCTGGGATAGTCCCTGTCATGTATCACAGCCGTGTCACCAGGACAGCACTCCGGTATCAGCCATGTCGTTATGCTGCCGTCATACCCGTTGAACGAGCGTCTCTTAAGCTCCGCCTCCCCGCGCTGTCTCATCACGTCCGCATCAGCAACCGGACTCTTCACGACAATCTTGTCGCCGCCGGTGCTTCCGACCTCAATCTTCCTGACGGTGCCGTCCGGCATGTTTGCCTTGACCACTATGCGGAACCTGTTGTCCTCAGTCGTGCGGTATGTCAGGTCATTGTCCTCCACATTAAGGGCGAAGTCGTATATCCGTTCCTTGCCCACAACCTCACCCGGCGGGTGGAGATGGAGCACACCGTCCCTTACGTATATGTCCGCGCCGCACTCCTCCCGTATTTTCTTAAGCACGTCGTAGCCCGTCGCGTCGTTTATGATGAATTTGGAGTATGTCCAGCTATACGAGCAGTCTATAGCGTCACCGGTGCCGGTACCCTCTACGACCTTCTCGAGCAGTTCGGACAGCCTCACCTTTTTCAAGACCGCATCGCTGATGTCCTTGCGGTATCTGAACAGGTCATCCTCACACACGAGCTTCAGCGTGCCGTTGTCGGTAGCTATTCTCTGAAGCCATCCCCTGAACTCCTCCACAAGCCCGGACTCCTCATATCCGAGCCTTATCGAGACGGCGTCGCCTCTCTTGATTTTCTCCTCCACCTCAAGAGCGGTATTGTACTCTGTTGCCGGAAGCCGTATCTCGGCGGTGTCGGCAAGCAGCTCGACACTCTTGTGTATCTCCACGGAGTCAAGCATGCCTAAGCGGTAACCTCCGACTGTTATGTCATATGTCATTGTGTACATGGACGGTGTCTATATGTCAAGATCGTCGCGGCTCAGAAGCAGCTTGTATATGTCATCACTGTATCCGCTCAGGGTATAGTTCTGGTTGTCGCTGCCGCTCGTGAACGGTATCTCCCATTTCTCTATCACCATGTGTGATATGCCGAATATCTCGAGCAGAGGATTGAGGACAGTAACGCGCCCAGCCTCGCAGAAACCGCGCAGGCGTGCCACATCCTCCTCCGGATATTTCCCTCCGGCACCGACAAGTATCCCCTGTACGGTTATGGAGTAGTCGTCCTCAGCCCATCTCTCCTTTATCGAACCTTTCACGCGCCCCTTGTTGACCCTGCGGCGCGTTATTATATTCTGCCCGGTGAGGCTTACCATAGGCTCGACGGGCACGAGCCATTCCTCGGCTCCGGCTTCCTCGAGCCGCAGTCTCACCGGAAGCTGCATCGGCACACCGAGGGCGTTTGTCCGGACGACATCCGCCAGCTGCCCGTCGCTAAGCCTTTTTATCTCCGCATATTCCGCGGAATCGACTTCCGACAGTCCTCCCTGCTTGAAAAGCCAGTAAGGAGGCACCTTGCCGCCGATGGCTCTGAACGCCATGTTCTCCAATATGAATCTTGATGCTGTGCTCATCTCTCTGTACTTGTAGCTATAGCCAGCGCACGGTTCATGGTCCTGACAATGGTCTGCTCCAGCTCCGCCGTGTCTGTCCTGTCGTTCATGTATACGTTTATACTGTCGAAAAATTTCGATATGTTCATGGTTATGGAGGTGTTGCGCCTGCCGCCTGTCGCCATGGTCTCCGCCGATTTCCTTCCGCCGCGCCCTTTCTTTCCGCTGCCTTTGCCGAACACCACCTTCTGCTCGCTGCCCTTCAGTCCGGGGACAGAGATGGACGGCTTCTCCTGCCTTTCCTTGCGGCTCTCCTGCCTGTAGTACCTGCCGTACAGACCGCCAGCGGCACGGATGGTGTCTGAAGCCGCCGCTGTGAGATTGCGCGCGGATGCGGTGCCTCTCAACATCTGGAAGCCTTGTCTTGCCGCGCCTGCCGCCTTTTCCCACTCACCCTTAAAGAGAAACCTGAGAGCCTCGCCGATTTTCCCGATGCCGCCCAGAAGCTCCTTGAACCGGTCAATCATATATGTCTTGATTATGCCGCCGAAACCTTTTACCGTGTCCCAGGCTGTCAGAAGGAAAGCCCTGAAGCCGGCAAACTTGTTCCAGCAGTATATGACTCCTGCGGCAAGCAGGCCGACGGCACCGACGACGGCTCCTATCGGATTGGCGAACAGGGCGACATTGAGAAGACGCTGTGCCACTGCCCATGCCCTGGTGGCTACGGTTATGGCGGTCTGGACGCCGTGATACACCAGAAGGGCTGTCGTGTATGTCTTTGCCGCCAGCCATGCGGCGCCTGTCACCGACGCCACGATGAAGAGCTCCTTACGGTATTGTATGATAAAGCGGATGCCGGCGGACATTACTCCGAATATCCTCTGGACGACGCTGAATATCATCGGCAGCGCGCCGTTCACCGTATCCAGCAGGTCGGAAAGCGGGGAGCGTATCTCCCCGAACATGGATATGACACTCTCACGGACGTTGTCCATGACCGTACTGAACTTGCCGCCAACAGTCTGTGACTGCTTTTCCATCATGCCGTTGAACTTTCCGCCCTCGCCCGTCGCGTGGGCAACCGCCGCAGCGACGTTCTCGTAGGTTATCCGTCCCTTGGACATCATGTCCTGCAGTTTCTCATAGCTCTTGCCCGTCATCACCGACAGCTCGCGAAGAGGGTTGAATCCCGCATTGATGAACTGCATCAGGTCCTGCCCCTGCATCTTTCCCGCCGCCGCCACCTGTCCCATCACAAGCGACAGTCCCGACAGGCGTTCCGCGTTTCCGCCGGATATGTCGCCGAGCTGTCTGAGCAGCGGCAGAACCTTATCCGTAGCCACACCGAAGTTGATCATCGTCTGGGTGTTCTTCACAAGGTCCATCTTGCCGAACGGCGTGGCAGCCGCCATGTCCGTTATCTTGCCGAGCATCTGCGCGGCCTTGGTCTCGTTGCCCACAAGCACCGAGAAAGCGACATTTGTCTGTTCCGCCTCCGCGCCCAGCCTGGCGACGGCTCCGATTCCCGCAGCCATCATGGTGTACGGGTTGGTCAGGAAGTCCATTCCGGGCAGAGACATGAACGAGTCCTTGAAGTTCGACACCGAGAACGCCTTTCTCAGTCTTGCGCTGACGGTTCCCGCGCGGCGGGATATGTCGTCCAGCCGCCGGGATGTCTGCCGGGCGACCTCAAGCACATTGCCGCTGTCCGCCTGCAGCTTTATCAGAAACTTCAGTACACTATCCATTCGCCTTGTTCTCCATCATTCTTATCTCAAGAAGGAACCTTATCGTCCATGCCCACTTCTCGTCCGGCAGGACCTCGGGGTCAACGTGCAGATAATACCGCAACAGCGTGTCATAGAACAGGATGTCGTCTCTCCCCGTAAAGTCGTCTATGCCGGCATCCGCTACAGTTTTTTTATTTCGGCGTCCTTTACCTTCAGCACTTCCTCCAGCTTGTTGCACAACGCCATGAACAGACTGTCATCCGTCCTCATCTCCTCGTCTCCGGCAACCCACAGCTGGTTGACGAGAACCTCGTTCATCTTCATCGGGTCCTTTACAACGCTGGCGTAGCTCAGATCCTGACGTCCGGGGCTTCTCAGCACGCAGCCCTTGTCATCCACCGTAATAAGAAAGATATCCTTGCCGGGATTCCTGTCCTTCCATTCCTTTATGAGCTTGTCATCTATCCTCATCTTTTTCACTTTTTAAATTTATACCTTCTCACTTTCTCACTCTCTCACCGTCTCATACTTTTTTCTTGTCCATGTAGATAAACGGCAGGGGCTTCTCCTGGAACTTGTCACCCTGTTTCCACTCGGTGTTGTCCTCGGTTATCTCCACGTTCACCAGCATGTCAGACACTATCGCGTCCCCCTTGCTCGCGTTGCCGTAGCACGCCACGATGTTGAACGCGCCGTCAAGCACGTCACCGCCCATTGCGGCTCTCAATGCCTCATATTCGCTCTGTAGCAACGTGAGTTCGCCGCTGAAGTCCTTGTTGCCATGCTGTATGCCGTGAGGCTTGTTCCCCTTGGCGTAGAGCAGTTCCTTTTCCTGTTTGCTGCCGTACTTTATGCCGCGCAGTCCTGTAACCACACGTCCTGCAACAACGACGTTAACGTCGCTCCATTCATATTCTCTTGTGTTGACCATAGTCACCTCCTTGTTATGATGTCTGAACTTCAAATCCAAGACTTACATCAATGTATCTCGCATATCCGAATGGACGTACCTTCACTGTCACCTCAACCTTTGACGTCGCCAGCACGTTCTGTGTCTCATCAATGTAGCACACAGCACCCTCACCGTCATCTCCGGCACTGAGTTCTCCGGCAGCTGTCATATTGGCGTTCAATTTGTCTTCAACTGTCTGTTGCCAGCTTTTCACTACGCCCGTCTGTAGCGTGCCGTCTTCGTTGACTTCCAGCTCGTCCAGCATCATGTCCAGCAGAGTGTCATAAACTATACGATAAGCCTTGTCTATCACACGTCTGTTGGCAAGATGTGCGTAGTCGTCGGTCTCATCACATGCAAGACGATCGTCCGTAAAGAAATATCCGCTTCTGCCGGTGTACTTGCGCGGAGTGATATAACCTTTGTCGTAAAGTTCTTCTATCACGCTCATGCCGGTTTCCACCTTTGCGGCACCTATATACATCTCTGTTGCTGGCAGTGCGCCGTCACGCACACGTCCTATGTTTCTCTGCACCGGAATACTTGCCAGGCGTCCTGCAAGCAAACCTACACATGCACCTTCCGACGCCGACGTTGTGTCACCAATGAGCACTCCGACTCGGTTGTATGTCATCTCGCTGAGGTCTGTGAAACTTTCAGTATCGCTGTAACCGCGTCATTCAAGTACAACGAATATAGGCGCATACATTTCGTCTGTTGACCATTCTGCCAGCTCCTGAGCCTTTGGCAAGGCTGTGAACACATCTTCGTCGAGTCCATTGTCACTCGATGTGCCGGCCTTGCCGTCCAATGCCACAAACAGACCTCTGAGCTTTCCGCCCTCGGCTTCCAGTAGCTTTCGCGCACTTCCTGTCGTCTTGTCGAGCAGTGCAGTCATTGCAGTGCTCTTGTCAACACCCCAGACAATCACTTCCGTGCCTTCTTCTGCAATGCTGTAGAAGTCGCTTACATGCTTGTACAGCCGCGGATTGTTCTCGGCCGTCACGCCCAGTGCGTCCAGATCGGCAGGCCGTCTTATGCTGTATGCTTTCTCAAGCGCAAACGTGGAGCCGACAGCCTCTGCGCCGCACACGATGGCAAACAGCCCGTCAGAACTGTCGCCCACTGTGCCCAGCTGGCCGTTTAAGTATGATATTTTTATCCTCGGTATCATAATTCCTCCTTCCTTTACTCTGAGGCAGCCTCTGCCAGGAGATATACTCCCTTCTTGTCATAACGGCGTACAGCTCCACCGGTGCGAAGCAGGAACGAATATATGTCGCCGTAGTACAGCGGGTTGTCTGTCGAGTCGAACATGTGTACTTCTCCGAGTGCGCGGCTCACGCTCTGTTCCTGCCATGCAAGTGCTGCGGCAAGTTCCCCGGCATCGCCTTCTGCGCTCCAACTGATTATGGCCTTCGATGATGCGTTGATGCGCAGAACTGTACTGCGTTTCATGATGTCGAAGCCATACAAGTTGCCGAGCACACCGCGCTGTACGTCTGCCGAGTTCTGGAACATCCACTTGTCGCTTTCTGACAAGTCCTCCAAGAGGTCTGCGTACATATACGCATCCAGCAACAGATATCTGCCGGCTTCCGGAATATTGTCCTTGTCCATCTGAGTCATGATAGAGAGCACATCAGCCTTGGTTATCTTCTTGCGCTGACCTGTGGCAGTATCCGAGGTATGCGCCTCTCTTGTTCCTGTACCTGTAGTCATCAGCACCGACTTCGTTGTGTTCACTCCGCCGCCCCAACGCTCGAGCAGATTCACATGCGCTTTGTCCATGATGATGGCGCGGTCGTTGGCAATGACTGAGTTACGCTTGTCGTAAGACAGTTCCACCATCTCAATGTTCGGAATATATACCGGATCTGTTGTCAGCTCGTCCATTGTGTACTCCAGATCGTTATCCGTGCGCTTTTTGGCTGTAGCCGGCACAGATGAACGGTTCACCTCGACATTTGACGGTGAACCGGCATTCGGTATATGTACTTTGTGATTATCGACGAAACTTGAATCGTCAACACTTTTCGCTGCGAACGAATTGTCGGCATACAGATTCTCTACAATCGTGGTCTGCCATATTTCTTTATTTAATGCCATATTCTTTCTCCTTTTTTAGTCCTTGTAATCAACTCCGAAATGCTCTTTGTATTTGTTTTTGAAGAGCTCAATGTTTGTGTCTTTCAGTTCCTTCAGTCTGCCTGCTTTGTCAATCTCGTCCCAACTCTTGTTGACAAGGCTGTCTCCGCCGCCTGTCTTGTCGTCGATGTAGTCCACAGCCCTGCGAGTCGCCGTCGGCTTCATCGAGTTGAGCAATGCTTCTGTTGTCTTGCGGTCCTTGTCCATCAGAGTCTTGAACGACGGCAGCTGCTCCTTGGTTATCTTGCCCTCGCTCACAGCTTTGTTCAGAATAGCGTCTATTTCCTTCGACTCTGCCTGTTCAATTCTCTCCTTGTACGCATTGTTTGCCTTTTCCAGCGCATCCACCTTTGTTGCCTTGTTTTCCAGACTGCGCACGAGGTCTATCACTCCCTGCTCGTCGTTCACATCCTTGAACGACGGCAACATTCTTAGTTTGTCTAATAATGCCATATCTCTTATGTTTGTTTGATTTGTGTTCAACCGGTTATAGAAGAATTTGTAAACCTCCTCGTTTGTCTGTCCTTCAGGCGCGTTGCTGTCGGGCATGCTGTAAATGCCGTCGGCGAGTTTCATATCCACAGCCTCCTGTGCCGTCAGCCAGTGGTCGCTGCCGTCGAAGTATCTGGCCGTGATATCCTCCGGCTTCATGCCGCAACGGCCGGCTATCATCCTCGCAAGGTCCCTCTCCAGGTTCTCCATCAGAGCCGCGAGCCCCCGCAGTTCCGAAGCATTGCCGTAGCCCCCACCGCTGACTGAGTGTATCATCAGACGTGCGTATGGCGACATGTACAGCGGTTTCCCGCACATCGCGATAATGCCCGCTATGCTCGCAGCAACACCATCAACATATATGGTTACGTCTGCCTTACATGTGCGGAGAGCTTCGTATATTGCTATGCCGCTGAATACATCGCCGCCATTACTGTTTATGCGCACGTCTATCTTTTTGTAGCGCAACTGCAGATCCATCAGTTCCGCCACAACACGGCTGCTGTCAACCTTCTGTCCGTCGCCCACGTCGCCGTACAGAAGAATGGCCACTTCGCCGTCACCTGGTATCGTGTTGAAAAACCTCATTCGCTGTCCTGATTTTTCTGCAAATATCTGCATAAATTCCCCGCCGCGCAAACCGTGTCCTTATGTTTCGCTTGCGGAATAATATGCTGGCCTTGCGCAGGTTATACATAAATATCCGATTTGAAATACAACATTATAATTGTGATATTTGCATCAAAAAAAGACATGGCCAGACAGACTATCGACAGAAAGGATATTGCCAAGTCACTGTTCATCAACGGCAACTACACGCAAGAGGAGATAGCCGCGAAGGTGAGCACCACCAGGCAGACCGTCGCACGCTGGATGCGTGAGGGCGGTTGGGAAGAGCTCAAGGCGTCGCTCACCATAACGCCTGACCAGATCATCGCGCAGATACAACGGCAGATCATCGAGATAAACAACCGCATCAACGAGCGCGACCCCGGCAACCGATTTGCCACACCGGCCGAGGCCGATTCGCTGTCAAAGCTCGCAGGTGCTGTGCGTAAGCTCGAGACCGACATCGGTGTCGCGGATTGCGTGAGCGTAGGCATGCGCTTCCTCTCATGGCTGCGTCCACAGGACATGAACGCCGCACGACAGTTCAACGATTTGTTTGACGCATTTATTAAGGGCCAGACACGACAATGAGCAGCATTACAGACAAACAGGCGTTAGCGGCATGGGAGAATTTCCATAAGGCCATGCTGCGCGGAATAGAGATTGACGACAGTCTCACACGTCAGGAGATTGAGCGTCAGCGCAAGGTGCTCGAGGCAGACCCTATAAAATGGATTAAGTTCTTTTTCCCAAGTTATGCCAAGTATGAGTTTGCGCCGTTCCATGTGGCAGCCATACGTCGGGTAATAGCCAACGACGAGTGGTATGAAGTCCTATCGTGGTCGCGTGAGCTGGCGAAGTCAACCGTTGCGATGTTCATCATCATGTATCTGACGCTGACTAAGCGTAAACACTTCGTCGCCCTTGCATCGGCTACCATCGACGCTGCCAAGCGTTTGCTTGCACCATATAAGGCTGCATTTGAAAACAACGCCCGCATAAAACAATTTTACGGCAATCAAATGGTTCTCGGTCAGTGGACAGACAGCGAGTTCACTTGCAAATGCGGAGCTAAGTTTGTAGCCCTCGGTGCGGGCAACGCGCCCCGTGGTATGCGCAACGAGGCCATACGTCCGGACATTCTGTATATGGATGACTATGACACCGACGAGGACTGCCGCAACCCTGTGACATTGGACAAGAAGTGGGATTGGTTTGAGAAAGCATTATATCCGACACGTTCAATATCTGAATCTACACTTATACTATGGTGCGGCAACATCATTGCGAAGGACTGCTGCATCGTGCGTGCAGGACAGCGGGCAAAGCATTGGGATGTAGTGAACATACGCGATAAGAACGGCAAATCTACATGGCCGCAGAAGAACACAGAGGAGTTCATCGACCGCACACTGAGCAATGTGTCGGCAAAGGCGCAGCAGGGCGAGTATTTCAACAACCCCGTCGCCGAAGGCAAAGTATTCAAGAACCTGCCGTGGGGCAAAGTTCCGGCACTCTCAAAGTTCCGTTTCCTAATTGGCTACGGCGACCCGGCATATTCAAACAATAAGAATAAAGCTGCAAGCACCAAGGCACTTGTGCTTATCGGCAAGCTCAAGAATACTTACTACATCATCAAGGCGTACGTCGGCCGTGTCACCAACGCCGAGTTCATCGGCTGGTACTTTGACTGCGACAAAGACGTGAACGCGAAGACTACAGTGTATTGGTACATGGAAGACAATAAACTTCAGGACCCGTTCTTCCAGCAGGTATTCAAGTCTCTGCTGCGTGAGGAATGCCAGCACAGGAAGAAAAAAATATATGTACGTGCCGACGACCGGAAGAAAGCCGATAAGGCGACACGTATAGAAGCGAACCTCGAACCGATAGACCGCAACTGCCGCTGGGTGTTCAACGAGGCAGAAAAAGACAATCCTATGATGCAGGAGCTTATCAATCAGTTCAGCCTGTTCGAACTTACGCTGCCTTATCCTGCCGACGGTCCCGACGCAGTGGAAGGCGGTATCACAATGCTCGACGTCAAGACCGCCGAGCTCGAACCGGTTGTGACAATGTCTTATAAGGACATAAACGAAGGCAACCCCTGGCGAATGTAACCAATAAACACATTATATATGGATAACTTTATCACGATAGAAGACTACGACGCGAGCATCCACCGCGAGATACTCGACTCGTTGTTGCGCAAGAACACGGAGACCTACGACCCGCAAATCATCGAGATATGCGAGGACCGTGCCGTGTCAGAAATGCGCTCATACATGAACAAGACCTACGACTGCGACGCCATATTCGCCGCGCGTGGCGACGAGCGACATCCGCTCATACTGATGTTTGCGCTCGACATAGCCATATACCACATCTTCTGCCAGCACAACCCTTACAAGATGTCCACCATACGCAAGGAGCGTTACGAGCGTGCCGTAGAGTGGCTGAAGGGAGTGATGACGGGAGATGTGACAATAGACGGCGCACCGCTGCTGCCTGAGGATGTGCTTGCCGGCAACAGCCGGTGGCAGATAAAATCGGACGAGGTGCGTCCTGTAATGCTTTAATCATACAACATTATGAACATGAAAGATAAAAGAAAGAACGCCCGCAATCGAATAATACAGGGCGGATTGGTTGACATTAGAAACACGCGGCAGCCAGACGTAGTGCTCCAGATGCCGGAGATATTCTACTTCGACATGAACGCCTATATCAATTCCGTGAAGTCTGCGCTTAACATAGACTTCACCAACCGTGTACGGCTATACGACATGTATGAGAGCTCCATGCTCGACCTGCATCTCTCCGGAGTGCTCGACAAACGGTTGCGTGGCGTCACAAAGATACCGATAGAGTTCCGCCGCAACGATCAGCCCGACGATGTCATCAACGCTCAGTTGCGTTCGCCGTGGTTCAAGGAGCTGCGCAAGGATCTTATCATGTCCCACTTCTGGGGCTTCACGCTCGTACAGTTCTATCTCGACGAGGACGGCAACATACGCTACGACCTCATAAACCGCAAGCACTACGATCCCATACACCGCAAGTTGCTGAAATACCAGGGCGCGATAGACGGCATATCCATCGACGAGTTCCCTAACACAATGTTCGTGGGCTCTGAACGCAAGCTCGGCATATTCGCCGAACTGCTGCCGGCCGTGTTATATAAACGCGGCAACATGGCCGACTGGGCGCGTTTTGCCAACATATTCGGCATGCCCATACGCGAATATACCTACGATGCCGGCGACGAGGATGCACGTGCACGACTCATTGCCGACGCACGACGCCAGGGCAGCAATGCCGTATATATACATCCGAAGGACTCCGAGCTGACGCTGATAGAGGCGTCCAACAAGACAGGATCGTCTGAGCTCTACCGCACCTTCGCCGAGTACTGGGACTCGAAAATTTCAATACGAGTGCTCGGCAACACGCTCACCACCGACGCCAGAGAGAACGGCACGCAGTCCTTAGGCACCGTGCATAAGCAAGAAGAAGACGAGATGAACGCCGACGACTGCGGCTTCCTGCTCGACATACTGAACTACAACATGCGCCCTGTGTTCCAGAACCTCGGCTTCAACGTCGATGGCGGCGAGTTCGTCTATGCCAGCCACGACAAGATAAACCCATCGCAGCAGATAGACATCGTGCAGAAGCTCTCGTCCATGGGACTGCCCATCGACGACGACTATCTGTATGAGACGTTCTCCGTGCGCAAGCCTGACAACTACGAGGAGCTCAAGCTGATGAAGGAAGCAGAGCGACAGGCCATGCGTGATGCTCTTGCGGCAGACAAAGGCGACAATAAAAATACTTCTCAAACACCGGTAAACAACCGGTTGAGAAGTTTTTTCGGACTCGCCCCGAAGAACGGGGCACGCTGATTCCGCTGATAGACGGCATATACTATCGTGACACCGGTTGTGACTGCTGCTCGCACGGCCACATCCATAATGCCGCGTCGTTCACCGTCTCTGCAGAGGTGCTCGCCACATTCCTGCGCAAGATATACAGCGGATTCGACACCTCCGCAGACTTCGAGCCTACCATGTGGCGAGAGATTCTACGCATCGTCAACGAGGCCACCGTCGAGGGACTCTCGCAGGGTGCCACACCGCCCTCGCCGTCGCTCGAGCAGGACTTCTACCGCGCGCTGCGACACTCCAACGAAGTCTTCACCGCATTCAAGGTGCACAGGATGGGGCGCGAGATGGCGGCTTTGCTCACCGATGCCGACGGCAAACTCAAACCCTTCGGCAAGTGGGTGGAGGACGTGCGGGGCATATCATCACACTACAACCGCACGTGGCTCGAGACAGAATACTCAACGGCTGTCATACGGGCCCACAACGCAGCCGACTGGCAGCAGTTTGAGCGCGACAAAGACATACTTCCAAACCTCAGATGGATGCCCACCACGTCGCCCGATCCGGAAGGCACACACCGCGCGTTCTGGGAGCGCAGACTCACACTGCCCGTCGATGACGAGTTCTGGAGCCGCCATCACCCCGGCGACCACTGGAACTGCAAGTGCACCCTCGAGGTCACCGACGAGCCGGCCACGCCCGAGCTGAAGAAACTTCTCGACCCCGACAAACCCGAGCCGGGACTGGAGAACAATCCGGGCAAGGACGGACACATCTTCAGCGACAGCCATCCGTATTTCCCGAGGTCGTGCGGCTCGTGTGCTTTCTACAGACCGGATATCAAGGACAGGGTGCTGGGACTCTTCAACGCAAGGAAGAAGGACTGTTATAACTGTCCATACATAAACGGTTGTATAAGCCGCATATCCTCTGACGGCTTCAAGCTTGAATATATAAGGCAGGAAACGGCGGCAGCCTCTATATACACCAAGACGTCGAAAAGGACAAGACCGACTATAAGGACATGAAACGTATATGCCTCCAGTTTGCGAAAACGGGTCATGAGGTCAGAATGACGCCGCGCCTGCATTACAGGTCTGAGGAATACAAAAAGATATACGGCTCTCTGACCGGAACAAAGTTTGAGAAAAAATGTCCCGACTTTTCTGTCGATGGCGTGTTCTACGAGTACGAGGGGTTTGCCAAGCCATGGAATAAAAAGAAAATCAGAAATATGATTTCGCATGGATTGAAGCAGTCCGACCGTATTGTTATAAATAACACGAAAGGCTGTTCTGACAGATATTTACGAAAAGCCATAGTTGCGAGATTAAGGTTTCCAGAAATAAAGGTTAGCGAAGTGTGGGTTTACGAAAAAGGTAATGTCAGCTTATTCTACAAGGATAGAAAATTCTATTACCATTAAAATAACTACAGGGGAGTCCTTTCGGATTCCCCTGCGAGGCGACGTGCCGTAGCACACGCGACTTCTTTAGAAGCTTGTCGCAAATATAACAATAATAATCCAACAGACAAACATTATGAACAGAATTATTTCATTTTTTAAGGAATCCAACCGTTGGAAACACCTTCTCGGCGGTCTTTTCGTCGGTGTCATGGGCTTCTCGGTCTATGGCGCGCTCTTCTCCTCGGCTGTGGCTGCCACATGCCTCGAGCTTAAAGACCGCATGTATGGGAATAAATTTGACCTAACCGACTGGCTCTGTACCTTTGCCGGTGGCGTATTCGCCGCACTCTTTTATCAGTTTGTCCTATGAACGCGGATGAGATAGGCAGACGCATCGTGAGCGTCAAGGACCAGATAGTGCGCGAGGTGAACAGCAACCTGCCCCGACGCATAGGCAACGCCGCGGTAAACATGACAAACCGGAACTTCCGCGATGCCGGATGGCGCGACGGCGGGCTGAAGCCGTGGAAGACCACCAGACGCCAGCAGGGCAAGGGAAAGGACTCGCAGTACTTGCCATTGCATTCGCGACGGGAGCATCTGTCACGATCGACACAGTATAAGGTCACAGGACCGGGAGAGGTGACGGTAAGCAATCCGGTGCCTTACGCATGGGTGCACAACTACGGCTTCGACGGCACCGTCCGCGTCGGTGCCCACAAACGCAAGATACTGAAGAAAGGCAGGAAAAGGGCAAGAAGGTACGCGGTGAGGGCTTACAGCCGACACATGCGCATTCCCAGACGCCAGTTCATGGGCAGAAGCCGTGAGCTGAACGAAAGGATAACGGAGCTTGTCAATGAGACTATAGAAAGGATACGCAGGAAAATATCATACTCGGAGAAACTATGATGGAACAGATAATACGGACTCTGATAGGACACATACAGTCGTCAATGCCGCAGCTCGCTCTTGTCGACGAGGACTACGGGCAGCTCGAGTATATAGACAAGGAAGACGTGGACACATACCCCCTCGTCATGCCGGCGGTGCTCATAGACACGCCAGAGACGTCGTGGACAGACACCGCCGACGGCGGCCAGAAAGGCACATGCAAGGTGCGTGTGCGGCTCATCATCGACTGCTACGACGACACGCACGCCACATCAGGCACGCTCGACCGTGTGGCTGAACGCGAGCGGATGAGACACGGGCTGCACAGGCTGCTCCAGGGCTTCCGCCCCGACAGCGACGGCGCGCTCGTGCGCACACAATCAAGATTCTACACATGGAGCCATGGCATTAAGGTTTACGAGCAGACATATACCACAACTACGTCCGAACAAGTGGCAGACGCTCCGGCTGTCGCTACAGCCAAGCCCGTTGTGCATGTCAGAATGGCCGATATCAGGCGATGATATGGCCCATATCACACGCTGATATTGGCTTTTTTGGCACGCGAAACAGGCCGTTTCTTGTTGCGGAAACCGGCAAACCGCGTGGCGGGTATCTGCTCGCCGTTGACGGTGGCGCCTTCCTGGAGCATGCGGCGTATAATCTGTATGACGCGCTGCTCGCTCAGGAAAAATTCTTCACTCGACAATTTCTGGATGGTGTCGTCAAATCGAAGTCTTTGAATCTCTGTCCAATAATAATAGCGTTCAAAGAGCTTCCTGTCCCTCTCGTTTATCAGTGTTCTGTCACGTCCTTTTCTCATAACGGCAAAGTTACGAAAAAACCGCGTAAACACCATTGTCTGCGCGGCTTTTTTACATTTTACGTTTTTTACCCTTTTCCTTTTTCACTTTTTGTCACATCCTGCAGAAGCTCGGCTCGACCCTCATCCATACGCCGTTCGCCGGATTGCGCTTCCAGAAGTAGTAGTTCACCGCGTTGCGCTGCACCACGTTGGCCTCCTTGAACAGGCGCATGATGTCGGCATACTCCCCGTCGAACTTGTCCTCCAGCTCGTAGAGCTTTGATATTGACTTATAGTCGAGGTCGCCCATCTTGTTGCGCTCGAGCAGAGTCATAGCCATCTGGTACATCGGGTCGTCCGCGCCCTTCTCGCTCCGCTCCATGTAGCGTTTAAGGTAGTCTATAAGACGCTCCGCCGCCATGTCGGCGCGCTCGTCAAAGCCTTTCACCTTGTTGCTCTTCAGCTCCAGGCGGAAGCCGCCGTCGGTGATGGTGTACGACCGCTGTCCGTCGCTCTTCACCTGACCGTAGTCCTTCATGACCTCCGTGAAGCTGTCCGTCTCGCCCTCAAGCCATTTCCTGAAGCCCCTGACGTCCTCCACAAGAGCCGTCACCTTTCTCTCCACCTCGCGCATGAACTCCGCGCGCAGTCCCTCGTAGGTCTCACGCCGTGCCACACGGTCTTCTCTCTCTTCCTGCTGCAGACGGGCAAGAAGTTCCGCCCGCTGCTCCTTTGTCATGGACTTTATGTCCACACTCTGAGTGTTCTGTTCCATTTTCTTTCTTAATTTATGCAGTCAGTCGTCCTGACGTTTTCTCCTTATTATCCTTATCTTCCTTGTCAGTGCCTCCAGACCCTTACCGTCCAGTTCCCTGAAGTCCGTACCGGCTATGCGCCTGTCACGGCAGAAGGCGTCCACCTTCCTCCAGTCGGCGGTGTCAACACCGAGCAGCTGCATCTGGTGCAACGCCGCGCTGCGCAGCCTCCTCAGTCCGCGACGGCTCTCATCCTCGCCCGCCACACGCGCCATCGCGTCGCACATCGCACAGTACTCGCTTCCGCTCAGCTCACGCAGGTGTCTCGTCCTGCCGTCGCTGTATTGCGACACCAGCGTCTCCTTGTCGGCACAGGGCATCCGCCTTAGAAGCGCGTAGAACCTCGCATAATTGTCAACGTCCATAGGCGCACTCCTCCTTTCTGTATTTTATGTATGCCTCGCGCGCCACGTCAAGCACCGTGGGCAAGTCCCATTTCAAGCCGTCCGCAGGCACCACAGGCACACCGTCCATGCAGACGAACACCTCGCCGTAGAACTCACGCACCTGGACGGCGCGCCTGGCGTCCGCCATCATGCGGCGCTCCATTGCCGCCATCCTCCTCTCCGCACGCCGACCGCGCATTACGCGCAGCCATGCGGCAACTCTTCCAACAGTCTTTTCCATCACTTTACGATTTTACTTTTTTTTACTTTTTTACCTTTTCACCTTTTTACCTTTCAAACATCACCTCTATCCCGCACGAGCTCGCCACGTCAAGCTCCAGCTTTGCGCCCTTGCTCTTCTCCCAGCCACCCAGCATATAGATGCGGTCGCAGCCTATCAGCAGCGCCATGTCCGCGCGCATGTGCTCGCGCCAGTCGGCATCCTCCGGCAACCCGTTGTCAAACGGATTCACAGGCTCGAAACCTTTCAGGTCCAGAAACCGTGCGGCGTCCCCAAACGCGCGCCTGCGCTCCTCAATGTCATGATGCGCTATGGCGCCACTTATGTATACCTTTTCCTTCTTCATGTCCTTTCCCTTCTCTTTTTATATTTTACTTTTTTACCTTCTCACCTTCTCCCCCTCTCACCTTCTCACTTTCCCCAATACTTCTCCGCTCTCTCCGGCCACACCGTGTAATATCCCTTATCCCCGAACGTCCTGCCTTTGGAAAATGCCCTGTAGCCCTCCACCCATATCTTCAGACCCGCGTCATACATCACACTCACGCCCACACGCGAGGAGGGCTGTGTGCCGCGAGCCTGGCTGATGAATATGAGGAGCTTGTCGCGGTGCCGCTCCTTGAGCGTCCGGAAGTCGCTGTAGCTCATTCCGGTGTACTGGAGGCTGTCCACAACCACGAACTCGGGGCTGCGCCGCTTCTTCAGACGCTCGCTCAGCGTCGCCATGTCCTCGCAGTCCAACAGTACCATCCTGCGCGCCACGTCCTGCATGCCCGTGCGGATGAAGGCGTTCTGCATCGTCTTGCACGCGCCTTCCTCCAGGCTGTCGTATGCCACGCGCCCGAACCGGCACAGCTCCTTGCACAGCTGCAGCACGAACGACGTCTTGCCGCTGCCGCTGCCTCCCCATACGAACCACACACCGTGACGCTCCGGCTCGCCGAAGGCGTCCCGCCACGCGCCCTCCAGGGGAAGCGTCTCGATCCTCATTGACAGCAGCTCGCTCACTGATATTGCCTTTCTCATTCCTCAAACACCTTTCAGTCACTGTTCAAACGCCATTCTCTTCACTCTGTGCACCGCCTTTTTCACGCGCCTCTGATCGAAGTCGTATTTCTCCGAGTCCTTCACCACCTCGGCTATCTGCTTCCTGTCGCACAGACCGTTCGCCACGCACACGGCATATACGTCGCGCGGTCCAGTCGGCTCCAGCTCGAAGAACTTCCTGCCGATGCGCGAGTGTATCTCGTTGTAACCCTTCTTGTCGTACTGGAGTCCCGTCTTCATCCGGCGTCTAATGTAGGATGTCGAGAAAAACACCATGCCGCACTTGTCCTCCAGACGGTTGTAAAGGTCGATGAAGTAGTGGAACACCGACTCTATCAGCTTGTCAGCCTCGTCGAACAGAAGAAGCGGGGCGTCCATCTGAACCAGCGAGCCGGTAACGGCGTCGAGCATGTCGCGTATGCTCATGCCGTCAGTGCGTATTCCCACCTTGCGCGCTATGGTGCGGACAAAGTCGCTGCGGCGCATGTCCTCGGAGCACAGGATGTAGAACACCTCCCTGTGCTCCTCCTCATACAGGCGTGCGGCGGTGGTCTTGCCGCAGCCCGCCTCACCGACCACCCATGTCACGTTCTTCCACTGCTGGGCGTCCTCCATGGCGTAGACCATCTCCTGCAGGGCTGCCGTCTCAACAGTCTTCCACTCGCCGCTGTCCACAAAAGCGTGCACCTGCGCGGCTATCTTGCGCCACATCTCGTCGCTTATCTTGTCCCACGCGCCCGACAGTATCGTGCTCACCGTTCCGGCGCTCGTGCCGTTCAGGCTCGCCGCTGCCTTGTTCTGGCTCGGATATTTCGCCACATAGCGTTTCAGAGCCTCGCATATCGCCTTCTTCTCGTTCTCTTTCATGTCTTCTTCTTTTTGCCTATATTTGTTTTTTACTTTTTTACTCTTTTACTTTTTTACTCTTTTACTTTTTTACCTTTTCCTACAGTTTTCCCGCAGTCCTTTTCCCTTTCTCCTTATCCGCATCCAGCCCCATCACGTCGCGCCAGTCGTCCATGCTCATGCTCTTCGTGTGGCGTCCCAGCTCCAGATCATTGTTGTCGCTGTCATACTTCAGATAACGCTTGTACAGCGCGTCCTGCGCCGTCTTCGGCAGACCCTTCAGCTTAGGTGTGCGCAGGCCGTTCTGCTCCGGTGCCGTACCGTGGGCGGAGGCTATGCGGTAGCCCTCGGCGGCACGCTCCACGCGGTCACGCACGTTGGCTTCCTGCTCCTGGCGGATGAAAGCCCCGTCGGCATCGGTCTGCTCCTGCTTGGCACGATGTATCACAATGTACGGCTCCGCAGTGCGCTCGAACCGCAGGCTGCCGTCCGGCATGCGCGTGTACAGCCTTATGCACGACGTGTCGTTCGGGTCGTATGCCACGACGAACTTCTCGTATGTGTGCAGGCGACGCCAGCCGTGGTCGGGCACGCCCGGGGCGGAGAACACCTCGTACTGCAGGTCAGTGCCGTTTATCCTCACCTTTATGCCCTGGTCGGTGAATGTGCTCCGGCGTTCCTTGAACACCCAGAACATCCTCACCATCTCGCCGGTCGTCACCTCGGACGTAGCCTCGTTCACGCTCCTCATGTACATGTCTATCCTCCGCTCGCCAGTGGCGGGATGGGGCATCTCGTTCCATTCCTTGCGCGCGGCGGCGTAGGCGTCGCGCAGCTCGTCCAGAGTGTACAGTCGTGCCTTGTTCGCGTCCTGGAACTCCACGTTAGGACGGCTTGACAGTTTTTTTGCTGTCACGTTCTGACCGGTGAACTGCCACAACTTCGACAGGACCTGACTCTGGAACCGTCCGAAGATGCTCTCTATCGTCTTCGACTCGCCGTTGTACGGCTGCGTCGGACGGTGCACCGTGCATATCTTGTGGAAGAATCCGTCGGTCAGCCTCTCCAGCTTCTTGTGACCGCCCTGGTTGTCGTGTACTATCTCGTAGGGCTTGTGGCGGCTTGTCTGCACAGCCATGCGGAAGGCGTTGTACTGAGCCTCGTAGTCCTCGCTGTCGCTGATGTGGTAGCCCAGAAGCACCTCGCTCATGGCGTCCACCACCTCATACACGCACGTCGTCCTCACGTTGCCTTTCTCGTCGCGGTAGTACAGGTTAAGCTTCGTGCCGTCACCGTACCACAGCGAGTCGCGCCGTGAGGGCAGGGCGGTGCGGTGCTTCCGCGCGAAACGCTGTCGGGCGGTCTGCTCACCATAAGCCGCGTCATACCACAGAGGCTGCACCGCAGGGCTGTTCAGCCATCTCTTCAGTCCCGCAAGGCTGCGCAGGGGCTTCCACCCGCGCTTTTCCGCCTCCTCGTTGGCTTTCTCCAGAAGGGCTCTGTCAGTATACACGGGCACGCGGCTGCGCTTCAACGCTATTATCAGTTCTCCGAACTCTGCGGTTATCTTCACCGAGGATGTGTTGCCCAGCTTGCCGCTTATCAGCACCTCATAGCCACGCCCGGCGTAGTCCCTCATCTTGGCGCGGAGCCTTGCCGGGTTGGCGGGCAGCGAGTGCCCGTATCTTTCGCGCAGGCTCTCCGAAGTCTCCGCCACGATGTCCCACGTGTTTCCCGTGCCGCGAGCGTTCAGCGACGACCGCAGGCTCCTCGAGCCCTGCGCGGTCTTGAGCAGCACGTTCAGCACCGACGCGTTTCTCGTGTAGTCGTCTATCTGTCCGTCTGTCAGACTCCTTTCCTCGCCTCTCTTGTCTGTATATCTGTATGCCTCGAAGTATGAGCGCGCGTCGCTGTCTTCCACAAGCTCCACAGCCTGTTGCGCCTTCCTCATCTCCTCCTCCGGATCACCGTGCATCTCCATATATCTCTTTCTGTATTTCTCCGGAATACTGCTCCAGACGTACAGTGCCCTGGAACCCTCACCGCCGGCACGGTCCGCACGGATGATATTGCCGCGACATACATTTTGTAATAATGTCTTAGGTAATATCACCGGATTACCGCCGCCCGTCAGGTCGGCAAAGCTCAGACAAAGCATCTTGTTGTAGTATTCCATACAGGTCTCCTTTCTTTCAAATTCACCGCATGCCTCTCACCTTGTGCAACTGCCAGGTTGAGACCGCGCCGTTAAGATAAATCACCGCCAGACATGGCAGCGGACCGTCCGCCGCCATCATAACCAGGCACATGCTCACGGCAAACCAGCCTATGCGCCATCTGTCCCTGCGGCTCAGGCGGCGCAGCCACCGCAGCTCGGCTCCGTACATGCGCTCCAGATCCTCTCTCATAATTGCTGTTTTTTTACCGGTTCGAAACTCACAAGCTGCCCGCCCCGCTCTATGGCTGCCTTGCGTATGCGCTGTGCCTTCGCGCTGTTCTTCTTGAACGACAGAGCGTAGCTCACGTACATCCGCGAACAGCCGAATATGCGCGCAAGCGCCGTGCCCTCTCCACGCTCTATGAAAATCTTCTGTCTCATGTCCTTTCTGTTTTTTCGTTAATATGTCTTGTGGGCACTGCGGACTCGAACCGCACGCAAGCCTCTTGTGCCCATGCGGCATTGCTATCCTCACGGACCGCAATGCCAGACTCCTGTATGAAACATTCTATCTATTTTGTGGGGCGCGGGGAGTCGAACCCCGGATAACCTATACCGTGTCACTTTTACGCCCCTGGCTCCGCCGCTGCGGAGACGTCATCCTGAAAGCATCTTACGTTACCTTGCCTGTTCCGCTATATGTTCATTATCGGCAGCGTCAACGAACTTCGGTCAGTTTATGACGATAACGACATGGAATAGACGAAAATAATATCTCTGTATATGGGGCAGGCTTTGTGATGACAAGCTTGCCTCTGAGTTTTACCCCGCGGAATGTTTTCTCATTCATTACCCGTAATAGGGCATTAAGTGTTACTGTTTCCATATTTTACGATTTATAGTTTGTATGTATGTCCTTTCCTTGCGCCAACAGCTTACGATACTCACGCAAAATATCTTTTTTCACGTCAATCCTCAGTAGATAGGCGAGGTTCGAAAGCTCGTTTGTCGTGTATATCAATGTTGGGTCGTTCAACAGATCATCAGTGATACACTCTGTTGTCGTAAGAAGGTATTCCACGACGTCAGCCGGTCGTCCGGAATTTATTAACTCCTGCAACTGCCGGTATTCCTTAAGCTGCAGACATACTTTATACAAGACGTCCGCGTGGTAACGGAAGAATCTCACATAATCGTCTTGCATAATTTTCTTATTCTGTTCGACAATAGACTCAAGACTGCTTATCTTTGACTCCACCAGACCTGATAGCTGCTCAAATTCTTTCTGTGTCATTGCTCTTTGCTGTTTATGTTATTTTTCGTATCTTTGAACGCGGTTTACATTTAATTTCTTCGCAAAGATAGGATAAAATTTTAACCACACAAAGTTTATGGATAAAAAAATAACCATTAAGGAAAGAATTTTAACGTTTATAGAGAGTGAGGGCATAAAAAAGAATGCCTTCTTTCAGGAAACAGGCATTCAAGCAAGTAATTTTAAAGGAAAAAATATATTAAGCCAACCCGGCAGTGATATGTTGGTTAAAATTTTATCCATATACCCAAAACTGTCTGCAGAATGGCTAATGACAGGCCGAGGCAATATGCTTTCATCAGACAACAGCGACAACGCTGTCAGACAGACACCGGAACCCGCAGCCAAACGCATAATGGATGATGGCAAAGAAGGCATACCGCTTATTCCGCTTGATGCTGTTGCCGGATTCCCGGCTACAGACAGCTCATTCGCATACATGGAGAACTGTGAGCGATACATCATACCTGAATTCCAGGACAAAGGCGCGGACTTCATCATACGTGTGTCCGGAGACTCCATGATTCCGCTATACTACAGCGGCGACCTCATCGCGTGTCACAAGATACACGACATACGCTTCTTCCAATGGGGTACGGTCTATGTCCTCGAGACAAGCCAGGGTGTGCTGGTTAAGCGCGTCATGGAAAGCATCGAGCACGGTGACTGCATACTTTGCGCCTCAGAGAACGACACCGTACACCGTCCGTTCCTGCTTCCGAAAGACGACATACGCAGCATGAGCACCATCGTCGGACTTATTCGCATTGTCTAACCTGATTATTATAGTTATATTATGGCAAAAAAAAGGAAACCAGACAAAACGTAGAGAAAGAACAGTGGGAGAGACTTACACGCAGAAAAGCCTCACTTACCAACTTCTTCCAAGACTCAATTGATGAATCTGAAGACGAAGATGAATAATACGCTCAGTGCCACCACACTTATCGTAATCTTCAATGTATTCATAACAAGCTCTATAGTACGCACACGGTCTTCCAGCGCACTGTCGTTTATCGCTATGGCATACGCACAGTCTTCTATGCTGTCGTATATCAGATTAAGTTAATAGCGGCTGCTTAGTGTTTGCTTTGTTCCGTATATACCTTTTAGCATTTTTATATTACGCTCACTTATAAGATTTTGAGGCTCATTACCCATACACCTGAAACTGTGCACCCATATCACCTTGCCGAACATTATATATAAGGAAATGCACAGACCAATCCACAGTACCACGCCGGGAATGAGAATCAATATCCCTTTTGCAGCCATAAGGAGACCGGTCACTGCGCTGAACGCTGTCATCAGAAAACCGAAAAGCGTATATGCTCTGTCCGTCGACTTGCGCAGCTGTTCCAATGTGCTCGCAGCAAGCATGTCCGAGCGTTCAAGTATTCTCAGCCCTACATCTTTGCCGAGCGTGTCACGCACGTCATGCGCAATCTCAAATGTCACGTGTGGCGCGCCTTTTTTGCTGCGCGCACGCCTTTTTGCCTCTTTCATGCCGCAAATTTAGTAAAAACACCTGTAAACACAAGCGTTTCACGTAATGTTTCTATCGCGTGAAACACGTCCGTTTGTGGATTATCCCCCCCCCCTCTTACATGCAACATTTCAACACATAACGCCATATTTTTGTACATTTGAAATGACAAAACCGCCTTAATTTTAGTTAAAACTGTAGACCCAAACGTAGACCCAAATGTAGAAGCAAACCCAAAATTAACATATTTTTACCGCATTTTTCACGCTCATTTCAGCCTCATATACGCAAAAACGGTCGGCAACTGTTCAATATCAGCCGTCCGACCGTTCAACCGTCGTTCAATCAGTCGATTACACGTTCAACACTCCTGCTTTTTCCTTATCAGATGGCTCTGCCTTATCATCGCCTTCTTCGTCAGCACGCAGCCCTCGTCCTCAAGTCCAGCATGAAGCAGAGAGTTCATAGTCATACCCACCTCTTTCGCCGTCAGGACATCATATATGGCGGCTATCGAGCCGAAATAATAGTTCTTCCGGCCATAGAACAGATGCACGTGTATTACCTTCGTCATATCCCTTTGTTTTTGTCTTACGTTTCTGTTTTTCAACTCTGCAAATATACCAAATAATAACTATATGGAAGTATTTTGGTATAAAAAAAGAGGCGTTTCCGCCTCAAATAATCATAAAACAGCCCTCAAATTTCCCTTACATCACGCTCCACAAACCCACCTTCACGCCTGTCTCACGCCTCGAATAACACCCAAAAAGCCCGTTTATTTGCCCTCTGACGCTCTCACTGGCCGCAGACCGTACATTTCCTCAAATGGCGGAAAACTTCCCTAAATTTCCCTCGATTTCCCCTCATTTCCCCCCTCCATGTTACATTTCCCCGTTGAACAGTGTTCAATAAACCCGTTCAATGTTACATCAATGTTATACCAATGTTACATTTCGTTTTTCACACCCTCTACACCGCTCAACCTCTCAACCCTCTATAACACAACCACTTACCCCATTCCCTCCATTCCCTATTTTTACACATTTCGTTTTACCGCCCTTATTCCCAATCTTTCGTTTTTCGGGAAATATGTAAAGAAACATTTGGGCGTATCACCAAAGAACTACCGGGAACAAGCCATAAAGAGAAATGCAAATAATTGAATTACTCATCATATAGGTTAAAAGCGAATCAGCCGTCAGACCGTCAAGACTTTGTTTTATCTGACTGTCACCAACCCTTTCCTCTTACGCACTGCCGCCGGCAGACAGTTTTCTTCGAGTTTTGCCAAGACATGACAGCCATCGTCTGGCAAACCGGAAATGAGGTCTGTATGCCGGCAGCACGTAATGCGGATTAATGACAATGCGGCTCAGGATATAAATTACTGACTGTTGCGGCAATCCGTCTTCATGGAAAAGGCACAATATACCAGATATAAAATGCACAACAAAATGACAGACAGCCCAGCCTCTATTCCCGACACATCAATAGAGAAGCCTAACACGGGCGTTACGATGCCTCCACCTGCCACTGCTGTAATCATCAGTCCTGAGACCTGATTCATCTTTGATGGATATTCGTGAAATGCAAACGAGTAAATGATGGAAAAGACAGAAGACGCGAAAAAGCCGATACAACCGATACAGACCAAGTCAGGTACAGCGCCAAAGCCTGCCATCAGAAGCAGGCAGGAAAAACCGCACAGGACAATATTCACACGAAAATAACGTATGCCGGAGATGCGCGTCAATAAGAATGTTCCCAGCAAAGCGCCTACTGTCCTGCTGAAGAAATAGACCTGAGGGGCATACTTCACCTGCACCGCACTCCAATCATAACGCATAGCCATGAGTTTTGAACCGATGTAATTGGTCGCCACATCAACGCCTACGACAAAAAATATACCCATGAACAAAACCATAATGGCTCTGTTCTTCAATAAGGCAAAAGAACCGCTCATCGAAAGCGGCTCTGTCGTGTCCGGCTCCCGTCTGATGGGCGTAGCCGCAAGCCACAGCCCCAGAAGCAATGTGATTGTTCCCAAAACGGGGAAACAATAATACCAATGGTCTTCACCGAAATGCAAAATGACAAACAGCACTATTTCCGGTCCTAAAAGCGAGGACACCGCCTTTATTACCTGCCCGGCTGTCATACTGCTTGTCAGCAAACGCCGGTTATGAATGACATTGCTCAGCAACGGATTCAATGATATCTGCAGAATGGCATTCCCCACTCCCAACAAGATGTAGGCAATGACACACGTCACGCTACTATAAGCCAAAAGAGGCAGAAACATTCCTATTACCGTAACAGCCATGCTGAGAAGCACCGTATTCTTTCGACCCAACCGGTTCATTTTATTGCCGACCGGAATGCCTAAAAAGAAAAACCATACAAACACCATTGAAGGTACAAAACCTGTCATGGTGGGCGACCACCCGAAACCCGACTGCATATAGTCTGACGATATTCCCACAATATCACAAAATCCCATGACAAAAAACGTTGCCATAACGGGAAGTATTTTTATTAATGGACATGATTTCATAATGCCTGATTCAGAAATAAACATATCACCCATTGATGAAACGGCTATTCATAATGTTATCTACATAAACATTATTTGCCGTAATACGGAACATCACTTATTCCCCATGTATAATTGGGAGTCTGACCCATTTTTAATTTAAGCACCCCACCTTTAAAGAAATCTCGCCTATAAAGCCAACAATTATCCAATGGTTTTCCATTCAATTCCGCTGATTGGACATAATAAGAATCCTTGCCATTATTCTCCGTCTCAATAACAAAAGTCTTACCTTTGGCATACTTTGAATTAAGTTTTATCTCTATCCTGTCAAACATCGGGCTGCCAATCTGGAACGTAGGGTTATCGCATGCCCCTCCTTGCACATCAAACAGTCCCATTGACGACAATACAAACCATGCTCCAAGCTGTCCTTGATCCTCATCTTGTCCGTAACCATATCCATGCTCTCCAGTCACGCCATAGAACTCATCACAAATCAAGCGGGTCCACTTTTGAGTCAGATAAGGTTTTCCCGAATAGTTAAACAGCCATGAAATATGTAGATTAGGCTGGTTTCCATGATTATAAGGACTCTGCAACCCAGAAAAAGCATAAGCTACTTTTCCTCCACCAAAAACAGATTTGCGAGCTTCCACGAAAATAGAATCCAGGCGTTGATTAAACAAATCTTTACCAACTTTCCTAATCAGTCCTACAGGATCTTGAGGCACAAAAAATGTATATTGGATTGCATTTCCCTCCTGAAATCCTCTCCATGGCTCCAACGGATTAAAATTTTCAATGAATCTTCCGTCTGCCATACGTGGACGTATAACTTTCATTGTATCATCGAAGAGTTTTGTCCAACCGGTTGACAAATCCATCAGTTTTTTATAATCGTCAGTCTTACCCAATGCTTTTGCCCATTGTGCGACGGCATAAGAACTAAAACTATACTCCAAAGTATGTGAAGCGCTAAAAGCAGAGCCTTTGTCCGATGTACCGAAATATATTTCATCATTATAAGGAACATAACCTTTTTCAGCAAATTGCCGGACATCCATTTTACCGGCACCTTCTAAACGTCCTTGCCATTCCAACTCATTTTTCAGAGCCGCCTTATATGCCGACGCGACATCAAAGTCGCGAATGCCACTGCAATAAGCCCCAGAAAAGGCAATACTCACCATATTGGTTCCTACACCAGACACATATCTGCTTGCAGCTATTCCATCACCCAACCATCCGGCATCTCTATATACTAACATTTGGCTCTGTATCCAATCGTTATAATATTCCGGATAAGCCATAGCCCATAAATTTGTAAGATTCCAATATCCTCCCCAAATGGCATCTGTATTATAATGATTATACTTAGGTGTGCCATCTGAATTCAATTCAATCTGTCCGACCTCACCACTGTTTGTCGAATAAGAACCATTCACATCACTTGCAAGTCCTCTTCCCAGCAATACATGATATAGACCTGTATAGAATTTAATTTTACTTTCCTGAGTTCCACCAGACACCTCAATACGGCTTAATGCTTCATTCCATTTTTTCTTTGCCAACGTCCTCGCTTTTTCAAAAGTCACACCGGAAGCTTCTTTTTCCAAATTATGTCTTGCATTCTCAATAGAAGTATATGACAAACCAATCTTAAAATCAACCTTTTCCCTATCATGCGTTTTATAGTCCAGAACCATCATTGCTCCAGGTCCCTTTATTTCTGTTCCGTCAGAAGTTCTTCCACCACGATATAACACAGACACAGATAAAGGTGACCTATTTACTTTCGCATAAAAGAACATGGAGACGGTTGCTCCAGTCTGATACTTCTTGACATATTCAGGTTCTGTTACGACATATCCTTCCAGTGTATGTTCATCTACCTGTCTGATATATGCATCACGTACGTTTCCACTTTCACCCAAACGGTTTCCGATATCAAAAATGACGTGTGCGCTATCAGACTCCGGAAAAGTGTATCGTTGAAATCCAACCCTTTCCGTAGCCGTCAGCTCCACTTTAATACGATAGTCTTTCAATACAACAGAATAATATCCTGCTGTAGCGTGCTCGTCCTTTTTATCAAAACGGGAACGCCATCCTTTATCCGGAGAGTCTAACTTACCGGGAATATTTTTTATCGAGCCCGTAACAGGCATCAACAGAATTCCACCAATCTGAAATTCATGCAAACAAGGAAATCCGTCAATTGAAGTGTGAGCATCATCATATCCCACAGCCTCCCATCCCTGCTCATTTCCATAAGTTCCGTTTGTCGACGCTCCCAATTTTGCCATACCAAAAGGAAGTGCAGCAGGAGTATAAAAGAACCAACGGCTATGTACAGTCCCTATATTTGGACGAACATATTGTGTAAGGTCTGAATTTCCTGCCATCAGAGGTTGTGACAAGCATACCGACAATGCCACTGTGAAAAAATTAATATAGTTGATTTTTATCTTATTCATAGTTCTCTATTTTTTATTTACATCCTTAATTAACGCAATACGTGCATACAGCTCTACCATACAAGCCTCATTCAACAGCCATTTTGGTTTGTCATATTCTTGTGCCCTACCAGTCCAGTCAACATAAATCAGCCCGGATTTATCTCTGGCATGAGTCCATGCCCAATCGGCAGAAGCTATAATAACCTATTGGCAGAATTAAGTACGCACTAAATTAATTCCGCCAACGGGTTCAGGAGTTATTTTTAATGCGAACTTACCATTTGCATCTGCTACTGCTCCGTTTTTGGATGTTATGTCAAAAATACGGGCACCTGTCAAAGGCTCACCGGATTCATCTGTTACAATTCCTGAGATTAACCGCAACTGCTGTTGCGCCATTATGGGCATACATGCCAAAAACAATAGGCAACAAGTTACGCACAATTTAGTTACATGTTTCATAATTTAGGTTTATAAAATTAAAATTAGCATCGCTTAAACTTGTCTACATCTGAGATAACGCATACGCATACGCCCCACGCATTATTGAGACGCTTGCCCCATCATGACTGCACATTACTGCTATACGCTTTGATTTGTTATACGATACTTTGACTGTAGTGTCGGGAATAACCGTCTCATCATCTTGCAATGACAAGAAATGTTTTCTGTCTGATTCATCTTCCCAATTGTAGACATCCATCTGGACACACGGGAAGCGTTCTCCTGAAAACATGGATAATGACGTACGCAATTCCTTTATCATGGCGGGCAATATGTAGCGTGACGCACCGGCAAGTCCGCCGCCTATCACCACCAGACCGTCAACTATGTTCAAAGCCGAGGCTACAGCGTGACCGGCAATCTCTCCCAATTCGCTGAAGCTTGCTACGGCGGCATCTCGGTTTCCGTCTCTTGTTCCTTCGGCTATATCGTAAATGTCCTTTGGGGTCAGACTGCTGTCACTTTGCCCCGAACGTTCACGATATACCCTTTTTACGGCACGCACGCTTACGCTTTCCTCACTGATCATCATCGGATATTTCTTGTTGTGCATCAGCCACACATCTCCTCCACATCCGTTATCACCGGTCAGCAACCTGCCGTCAATCACCACGCCTGCTCCGAATCCGGTTCCCAACGTGACGCCCAGCAGATTCTTGTAACGGCGTCTGCTGCCAGCCTCTTCCAACATGGCGTTCACTTTAGGCAGCATACCTGACAAAGCCTCTCCATAAGCGAACAAGTTCCCGTCATTTTCCATAAATACCGGAACATGATAGTGGTGTTGCAAGAATGGACCGAGAGCCACTCCGTTACGGAAAGACGGGAAATTTGGGATATTCCCACCTATCACTCCGTTCTTATAATCAGCCGGACCCGGAAAAGCGAAACTGATGGCGACAGGCGGCACATCCAACTGGCTTACTACGCTGTCAAAGCCAGCTATCAATGTGTCCAGACATCGCTTCAGGTCATCCGACACCGACGGCATGCAAACAGGTTCCACTATTTGCTCATTTCCCCGTATGGCGGAAAACACAAAATTAGTGCCTCCCGCATCCAGGGTCAATACTGTGCGTTTTTCGTTCTCATACATATTTTTTATTTTTTCAAAAGGTTACAATATCTTAAAAGCGGACATACGCCTTTATCGTCACACATTCTTTTCCTTCCGACTGTCCGTAAGGACGTATAATATATTCACCCACACAAGCCGGAATGATAAAAGTCTCGGCATAATGCACCACAAACGGTTCAAACGAGCGGTCGGGACTTTCTATAATGGCTTCCTCGCCTTCCACCAAATTAAAGACATTTACACTGCCGTTCGTGTGATGTAACACGGGAACTCTGAAGCGGTGACGGCGTGTCTCTATGAATTCATTTTCGTGCAATCCGGTGCGCTCCTCTGTCCACCCGTCTCCTTCTTCTATCACAGACACGCAGTTACGCAAATTTCTGTAGACATAGTCCGTATCACGTCTCCAGTCTATAACATATTTTCCCCGTTCCACATTTATAGGGCGCGGTTTTCCGTCAAGTCCCATACGCTGCCAGTCCCACAATTTAAATGTGAACAGATTTGGCGTAGAACTTATTTCCAGAACCATGCTGTTAGCGCCGGAGCAATGAACCGTACCGCCGGGAATCAGGAAATGGTCATGTTTTTTTGCCGGAATCTTATTTACGTATTTCTCCGCGTCAAACACTTTCTCACCCCGCTGTGCCTTACGCAACTCCTCTATCATCTCCTTACTGTCCGTTCCGTTCCTCACTCCCAGATAGACAACAGCGTCTTCCTCCGCATCCAACAGATAATAACTTTCGTCCTGTGTGTAGAACATCCCGAAATTCTCATGTATAAACTGAGTTGTGGGATGTACCTGCAAACTCAGATTCCCTCCGCCCATTGTGTCCAGAAAGTCGAAACGGATAGGAAACTCCTTTCCGAACCGTGCCTCAACAGGCTCGCCCAGAAGCTCCTTACTTTTCAACAGCACCAGATTTATCGACGGCAATTCAAAACGAACTCCGTTCACTTCAAGATAAAGACTGTTTTCTTCAGGCACACAATCAAAACACCATCCGTAATTAGGCACGTCCGGATCCAGGTCGCAGACCGCCTTCATCCATTGTCCGCCCCACGGAGCCTGGTCAAAATACGGAACCACACGGAAAGGCTTTGAGGCTGTTTTGTCTATACCTTTATAGAAGGTTTGGCGGTCTATCATCTTGGGAGAGCCGGGAATATGACTGTCAAGCCAGTAGTCCACATGTTCGAACAATGTTGATTTATAACGGTCACAAATTCTCCAGTCATTAAAATATCCTCTTTTATATTGCAGAGATACCGCATCCTCACGATTGTCTATACCCAAAGCCTTCACCTCATGTCGACGGCAACGCTGCTGAATCTCCCAACGCGCCATGTCCACATATACCAGCGTTGCGCCAGGAGCGACCATCCCAGCACCTGTACCTATAATAATAAGAGGTGTAGACGCATCACATGCGCAACGGCGCGCATCCGCCAGCTTTTCCGCATCAAAATAGTCTGATATACAGAGATTTGTCACATATCCGAACAACACATCCTCTGTCATAAAACGCTCTGTCATACACCTCAACTCACTTTCCTCCTTATACAGGTCGCGTACGAGAACCAACCGTGCGGACAACTTCGAAAGTTCTCTCACCAGCTCCTCTTCATACACTCCCGTATAACAGTCGACAGCAAGCACATTCTTACTTTTCAAGCAGTCGGAAAGGATGCCGCGTATTTCATTCCATCCTTGAAATATAGTGCCGACAATGACCGTTGAGGGAAATTTGTCATAATTAGGTTTTCTCATAAACTGCTTTATTTGTTCATACATATTATTGTTTGTACAAATATATAAATTAAATATTAATCTCCAAAAATATTTCAATAAAAAATTTATTTATATTATATTTGCAATTAGAAAAATACGTTACGGCATGAACATAGACCACAACAGCAACACCCCTTTACACATACAGGCTGAGGAAATATTGCGCAATCTTATTGATTCCGAGGAATATAAGGACGGCAAATACCTCCCTAACGAAATAGAACTGTCACAAAAGCTGAATATTTCGAGGAACACCCTGCGTCAGGCAATCAACAAATTAGTATTCGAGGGTTTGTTGGTACGTAAGAAAGGTGTTGGTACAAAGATTGCCCACAAGAGCATCATTGGAGGTGTGAAAAACTGGCTCAGTTTCTCACAGGAGATGAAAATGCTCGGAATTGAGATACGCAATTTCGAGCTGCACATCTGTTGGAAGAAGCCGAACGAGGAAATCTGCAACTTCTTCGGCATAGACCCGAAGCAGCAGGTCAAGTGCATAGTCCTGGAACGTGTCCGCGGAAAAAAAGAATATCCGTTCGTTTATTTCATATCCTATTTCAATCCCAAGATTCCGCTCACAGGAGAAGAGGACTTCACACGGCCCTTATATGAGTTGCTGGAAAAAGACTACAACATCATAGTAAAGACCAGCAAAGAAAAAATATCGGCAAGTCTGGCGGGAGAGCGCATCGCGGAAAAATTGGACATCAAGGCGTCCGACCCCATTCTAATCAGGCAACGGCATGTCTATGACATAAATCAGATACCCATCGAGTACAACATCGGCTATTACCGCGCAGACAGTTTCACATATACGATAGAAGCGGAGAGATAGTCTGCCGTTATATATAATAAGGTATAACGCAGGCATATGCCGTGCCGGTCAGACACCATCATGTGCCCGAACATATCTTTCCAGCACAATGTCAGGCAGCAGGACAGCCGTCTCAGGGGTGTCCTTGGGGGCGTCCTTGGCTTTCCATGCCACCACGAACCTCACCCTGCCGTATCTGACAATATAGCCTTTCCCATTCCACTCCGCCACTTTTGAGCGCATGTCTTTCGACAGCTTTGCCACCGCTGCTCCTGTTTTTGCGTTGTAAAGCACCGAATTGTCATAACTGAGCCGGTCTCCGCCTCGCATCGAAAGGACTTCATGTTTGAGCTTTTCAAAATATCCGAGGTTCACATCTTTGTATGACAGTTGCAGCACTATCTCTTCCGGCAAAGCATAACACTGCGTGTCTGTCTTATGTCCGGCTGCCGGCAGACCTGCAAACAAGATATCGTTGGTGTGCACAAAGAGCCTGTTTCTGGCGCGCGTGATGCCTACATAATAACGTCTCAGGAGTTCGTTCGTCATGTAAGACTGTCCCGATATAAGCATGTAAACATCGTCAAACTCACGTCCCTTCGCCTTGTGTATTGTGGAAATGACGACCTCTGACTCCGCTGCGTCACAAAAATCCTCGACTGACGATTCATACACGAACTCCTTGAAATCTGTTATGTATTTTGCCTTATTGGTCTCTTCAAACAACTGTATGCAACGTCTGACATACGTAAGACTCGTACTTCCGTCATACCGTGCGAAGGTAGCCTGCTTCGCTTTTTCCCAATGACCGTCAGACACCAAAGGCACACCGGTGTCCTGTCTGGTGTCTATGCAACGCATGAAATATCTCATCTCCGCCATGTTGCGGAACTTCAGACCGTCCATCGACTGGATGAGCTTGCATTTCACTCCGTGCCTGCGAAGCAGAGCCATCATTATCGCAGCCTCTTCGTTTGTCTGCGTGAGTACACACGCCGTACCGCCATTGCCGTTTCTCAGCAACGACTCCATGACGGGCTGGTACAGATATCCAGACATGTGAAACGTCACTTCCACCACGCCGTCATCCTTTCTCACCGGCACTATCGGAGTGGATTTCATCCTGGATGTGATTTTCCTCACAAAACCATTGGCGAATTCCACCACACTACGGGCACAACGGAAGTTCTCCGTCATCTCCACGAAACTGGCGTCCGGCATGTTCCTCAGTGTGTTCATATACATGGAGCTGGAGCCTCTGAATTCGAATATGTTCTGGTCGTCATCACCGACTGCGATGACACGCATATCCTCATTATTGCCCATCATTGCCTCCACAAGCTCATATTCGTCATTCCCCATGTCTTGAGCCTCGTCTATTACTAGCACGGTCTTGCCTGTCTTGTTCGGTTCCACATCCCCGTTTCTTATCATTTCCGCCGCCTGATGCACCACGTTCACCACGTTGTCCCTGTTTCCTATTCTCCCCAACAGGTCAAAACAATAAGAGTGGAATGTCTTTATCTCCACAAAGTGTGCCGCATTTCCTATAAGTTCCATGAGCCGCTGCTTGAATTCTGTGGCTGCCGCACGCGAGAAAGTGAGCATGAGCAACTGCTCGTGCTTCACGTCCTCAAGCAACAGAAGCGATGCGAGTTTGTGCACCAGCACGCGCGTCTTTCCGCTTCCGGGTCCCGCCGCTACCACTATGCATCTCGAACTCTTGTCTGAGATGATCTTCCTCTGGCAGTCAGACAGCTGTCCGAACAGTTGCCTGTATTTCTCAGGCGTCAGGTTGCGTTGTATCTCTTCCTGTCGCCCGCCTTTGAAATATTTGGATATGAACTTCCTGTAGTCCATGTTGAAATAGTCTTGCACATATTGCAGGGCAGCGTCATAATCCCTCACCATCAGATTGGCATACTCGCCCACAATGTGTATCTGCTGTATCTTCTGCCTGTAGAACTCGTCGAGCATCCGGTAGTCTTCCTTTTTATATCTGAACTTGGCGTCCTTTATCCTCCTTATCTGCATGGCATTGTATATGACGAGGAATCCTCCTTCCAGCTTCAGCGCCCCTATCTTCGTGAGAAAGAGCAGTGCCTCCTCCACATCTTCAAGCTGTATGTCGTCCGTCCTCTCAAAGAAGTCATGTCCGCACGACTTTATATGACTGAGAAGCTCCACCACCGAGAACCGTATGGGCTGTCCCTCCGCCGACTCCTTCTCGTTGGCTGCGGCTATGCCGTACAGCCACTCCACCGCCATACGGCATATCCTCTGCCTTTTCTCCGCACGTCTTGCGGTTGTGTCCATGTCCAGCCTCCGGCTCAGAAGCATATTGTGCGCGGCATTCTCATGTTTGCGCATGTATCCCTTTATCGTGAGAAAATAAATCAGTGTGCGTATGTCTTTTTCCTTCGACGTCGCTATACCTTCGTTTATGGCTTTGTCGTTGAGCTGTCTGCACGATATGCGCAGCGACTCGTCGGGTATCAGTTTCAGAATGTATCGCTCAAGCTTTCCGAAACGCTCGAGAAGCGTCTGCGCACGGCGTTCCGTGCTTCCAGCCTCCTGCAGATACGCCGAGATGTCCTTGCTGTCAGACAGTATGCCGTCCTGACGCATGCGTTCCACCACAGACACCACCTCTTTCTTGCTCATCCCCAGTATGTCTGCCAGATAATCCACGCGCGACTCCGCCTCCGACTCCTGTGCCTTCGAGATGTATTTGCTCGATATGAGCGACTTTATCACTCTCACCGCAGCCTCCGTCTCGTCACTGCCGAACAACGGCGACTCGGATATGCGCCGTCTCGCCTCGTCCATGTTCTTCACCGTGATGCCCGTGGCATATACATGCGGCACATTGTTGCCTCTTTCTATATATCCGCTCTGCTCAAGCGTCGACAGAGCCGTACGCACACGGGTCTCTATGTCCGACACAGAGTCGTCCCATCCCGCCTGACGCGCTATCTCCAGTGCCGAGCAGCTCACGCGCATGTGCTGCCTCGTCATATCTTTCACTGCCTTCCACACCTGCTGTATCTCGCTTATGCTCAACTTTGTCTGATTCAGCAGGACGAAATGCTTGTCAAGGTCGTTGTCGCCATAAAGCACGTAGCAGCGCGCGCTGAGCTGCGGGTCTCTGCCGGCGCGTCCGGCTTCCTGCACATAGTTCTCCAACGAGTCGGATATGTCGTAATGCACCACGAGTCCCACATCCTTCTTGTCAACACCCATACCGAACGCCGATGTAGCCACAATCACGCTCACCTCGTCTTTCATGAAAGCGTCCTGATTGGCGGTCTTCGTCTCCGCGTCCATCTTACCGTTGAACGGCAACGCCCTGTATCCGTCGCGCGTCAGTCTGGCTGCAATGTCCCATGTGCGTCTTGTCCGCGACACATACACTATCGTCGGACAGCCGCCCTCCGCCACCAGTTCCCTGAGCATGGAGTATTTCTCTTCGTCGGTCTCCGTGTGTATTACGGAATAGCGCAGGTTCGTACGCGATGCCGTGGAGGCGAACAGTTCCATATTCAGACCGAGCGTATTCCTGAAGTAGTCGCATATGTCCTGCACCACCTTCTGCTTCGCCGTAGCCGTGAAACACGACACCGGAACAGGCTCCTTCAGCCTTTTCTTCTTCTGATACTCACGTATGAACTTGCCTATATACAGATAGTCTACTCTGAAATCCTGTCCCCATGACGAGAAGCAGTGTGCCTCGTCTATGACAAACCTCACCACATGGCGCGACATGAGGATACGCTCCACCGTCTTCGAACGCAGCATTTCCGGTGATATATACAGCAACGAGGCGTCTCCGTCCTGCACGCGCTGTATGGACGTGGCGCGTGTTATCGGGTCCAGCATGCCGTTTATGGTGACCGCGTCGGTTATGCCACGCTCGTCAAGATTGTCCACCTGGTCTTTCATAAGCGACTGCAAAGGTGATATCACCACCGTCAGTCCGTGCACAGAGTGTCCCTCCATAAGTGCGGGCAACTGGAATGTGAGCGACTTGCCGCCGCCTGTGGGGAAGATGGCGAGCAGCGACTTTCCATCCACAGCAGCCCTCACGGCTTTCTCCTGCAAAGGTTCGCCTCCGTAGGTACGGAAACGGTCATAGCCGAAAAATCTCTTCAGGTTATATGATGCGTCCAGCTGCGTGCGGCAATATCCGCACCCTTCCTCACAGCGCGTGTGACGCAAGAGCCTCACCACATGCTCCACCTCCGGCCAGTTGCATGTCACCCATCCCGGTGTCACCGAGCGGTGGTCTGTCGTGTCTGTCAGAGCCAGCGCATACGCCAGTTCGCACGGATACTGCCTTACGAGCGTTTCCAGATCGGCATGTGCGCATATCTTCCCCTTATAAAGTCTTCTTATCAGTCCCGTCACATCTGCATGGCGCGCATGCGCACCGGCAATTCTGAGAAAACCCTCAAACTCACGTCTTCCCATCAGCAACGTGGCGTACATCAGGCGTTTCTCTTCAGGGAGCGCGTTCCACCGTGCCATCTCGTCAAACATCAGGTCGCGCGCCTTCTTACAGTCGTTCACCGGATTGTTCATCTGGTCGCTCAGCAGCTTGTCGTTCTTCACAAGCCGGTGATAAGGACGTTCGGGAAACATCAAAGGCGACATGTAAAGCGTGTCCACAAGAGCCTGACGCGGCTCGTCATCACCGAACAGGTATCTGGCGTCATGGTTTATTATGTTGTGCCCGCATATATAGTCTGTGCCGTCGATGAATTCATACAGTTCCTTCTTCGACGCCTTGTGAAACGTCGCCCCGTCATGGCGCAAGGCTCCTATATCGTGTATCTTACGGTCATTAAGCCCCGTCTCCACATCCACGAACACATAACGCACATCCTCACCGGTATGCGCCTTACCGTTTCTGCCGACAATATCATCCGCACTGTCGGCACCCATCATTTCCTTTATCTTGCTCCAGACAGACATTCCTTCAGTTACTCTTCTTCAGACATTAATCATATTCTCTCTCTCATCACGGCTGGAAAAACGCAGTATGTGCCCCCGTCTCATCATTGACATTCAGACACACGGACGGCTCATCATACCTGTAATTCCATTCTTCAGAAACGTTTGAATAGCATACTGTTTGCTTAGGTGTAAAGTTTTATGTACAAAGATAATGCAAACGAGAGGAATGAGAGCTTGCTCTCAAATTCCCGAGTGCAGCTTATCTTATACAAAGATAATGCAAGGCGAGTGCAACGGCAAGGAGGGAAAACGCAGTTTTACCGCACTTGACACTGCCGAGCCGAAGCTTATCTTATACAAAGATAATCATAAAATGGAATATAGTAAAGTCATTACGCAATTCTTTTCCCTTTTTCCAGTATATTTACCCGAATTACCGTTGCGGCATTTCAACATGGTCGTACAGAGGCGGCAGCAACATGGATAAAGGGTTTACTTAAACCCGAATCGATTTCTATATTTGGATATGAACATAAAAAGCGATAATATCAAACACACCAATAAACCGTGAGACGCAAGATTTTGCGTCTCTACTTTTTCCCACCAACAATTTCAATCAACATTCCTCATCCTTAAATCACAATGCGCCAGCCTTGTAGAGACGCAAAATCTTGCGTCTCACGAGCAACCCATTGCAAACCCAATCCACCCTAAAAACACCAATATCAAGCATGCAAATAAATCGGGAGACGCAAGATTTTGCGTCTCTACTTTCCTCCAGCACAAATTTCAACCAACACTACTTTTCCCCATCATCCCGCGCTCCCGACATACAACTCAAACAGCAGTGATTGGCACCCCATACCGTCCTGCATGTTGTATATTTTTCCTTGTCTTTATAACATAACTCCGATGAATGTCAAATAGTTACGCAAAAAGCATGCTGTTTCGCATTTTCTGTGTACATTTGCAATGTGTTTAGACAGTCAGTACGACAATATCACAACTGACACACCATTTATTCATATATATAAAAAAACACACATCATGACTAAAAAAGACTACAAAAAACCGGAATCAAAAACAGTGATGATATCTGGAACAACCATTTTAGCAGGCTCGGAAGAGGGTATTAATGCCGGATTAGGCTCACAGGAGGGTTCTGAAAACCCTATACAGGAAGGCGGAGACACAGGTTTCGAATTGATAGAAGATCCGAAGCCATAAGCACCTTCCGGCTTATCGGGTTAAACAACAAACGGCAGTCAGCCTTCATCCGTGCGTTTCGCGCTGATGTAAGGCATACCTGCCTCCTCCCTAAAACCGCTGTCGACTAAAGTAGAGACGCAAGATTTTGCGTATCACAGTGAAAGTATGCGCCTGCTGACAGCATTTTTTTATGTATGCATATTGGCATTGATTACTTGTAGAGACGCAAAATTTTGCGTCTCACGAGCAACCCATCGCAAACCCAATTCATCATAAAATACCTATATAAAGCATGCAAATAAATCGGGAGACGCAAGATTTTGCGTCTCTACTTTTCCTCCAACACAAATTCAAATTAACATTCCTACCCCTTACATCGCAACACGCCAGCCTTGTTGTCACCGTTTTCTGCAACATGTATTATAGTGGAGAAAAAGCGACATACCACACACCGTAAACTCACTGAGAATCGCGTATAGCCTGACAGCATATATTTTGCTTCTGTATACGCAGATTTCAGCACCTGTACATAACTTCTTGGATATCAATATAATACACAAAGAAGCATTCAAAAGAGGCTTTTCCACTTCACGAAAAAGGCTTTCCCGCCACGCAGGAAAGCCCGTATGAGCTTGCGGAAGAGCCTGTTCCGGCACTCGGAAGAGGCTCTTCCGCATCACAGAACAAAACGGGTAAGAGTCCCGGCATGCCTTTCCGACATCTTAAAACGATAGAAACAAGGGCACAGGCGTATACACTTGGGTATAACATGCAGGCTATTCCGATACATACCAAACACGAATTGGCTGCATTTGAATATATCCCCGCCTGTGAAATATCTGTTTTTCCATAAAACAGACTGCACCCGGCTATCTGACAGCAAGCTGTCAACGGACTCGCCGTCTCTATTTTCACAAAAGATAATGTCAAAATTTTTTACTGCCCGTCATGCGCTTACTCAGTCCTCTTCCTACCCTTACCGCCATCATGCCTCATACACATTTCACACCGGTGTCAGTCATATTGCCTGTCATTTTTACCGGAGACATTGAGTGTCACCCGCCGCACCGGCACACACTCCCTCCGCAGCCACATGCCTCCGCATGCGTCATTCCTTTTCAACTACAGTATAGTCTCCAGCCTTGTCCGAGACTATCTGTTGCAGATATTCCACACTCAGCTCACGCGACAACTCTATCCGAGCTAACGGAGGGTCCAGCGTCACCGTCGCGCTCACACCATCTATGCTGTTCAGGGCATCCTCGACATGTGCGCGGCAGTGGTCGCACATCATGCCCTCTATCCTGTACTCACGCCTCGTCACGGCATCCTCACCGCCTCCGGCGACCTCTCCTGCCGCACCGTCACCACGCCGCGCCACAGGAAGAATGCTCTTACGCTTCAGCCGCAGACTGTTTGTCACCACACTCACACTGCTGAGCGCCATTGCCGCGCCGCCTATCATAGGGTTCAGCAGAAAACCGTTAAGCGGATAGAGCACACCGGCGGCTATCGGCACAGCTATGATGTTGTAGACAAACGCCCAGAAAAGGTTCTGCCGTATCGTGCGCATTGTGAGCTGCGACAGGCGTATCGCCTCAGCCGTCTTGGAAAGGTCTGACGACAGGATGGTCATCATCGACGTCTCCATGGCTATGTCGCTGCCCTTCCCCATCGCTATGCTAAGGTCTGCCTGCGCCAGAGCCGCACTGTCGTTTATGCCGTCGCCAGCCATCGCCACCACATGTCCGTCAGCCTGCAACTGTCTCACGAACGCCGCCTTGTCATCCGGCATCACCTTTGCTTTGTAATGCCTGATGCCTGTCTTGCGCGCCACGTATCCGGCAGACGCCTCATTGTCGCCTGTGAGCATATACACCCCGATGTTCATACTGTGCAGCATTGCCACAGCCTGTGCCGATGTCTCCTTTATCCTGTCGGCTATGCCTGCGACAGCCAACACACGTCCCGCTCCGCCAAACCACACCACGGTCTTGGCATCCTCCGTCCATTCAGCGGCTTTCCCAGCCATGTCACGGTCTGCCTGTATGCCGTTCTCGCGGAGCAGCTCCTCGTTTCCGGCGTAATATGTCACTCCGTCTACGGTGCCCTTCACCCCTCTTCCGGGGATATTGGCGAAATCTGTCACAGGCACGGTATGCGAGTCCTTCAGCGCGGCGACGACCGCCTCGGCAAGAGGATGCTCCGAGTTTTTCTCCAGACTGAGGAATATCGCCCTGCCTGTCCCGGCTCCGTCCGCCCAATGCATGTCCGTCACCACGGGTCTGCCCTCGGTCACCGTACCCGTCTTGTCGAGGACAATGGCGTCCGTCCTGCGTGCCGTCTCCAGCGCGGAGGCGTCTTTTATCAGTATGCCGTTCACCGCTCCCTTGCCTATTCCCACTATAAGTGCGGTGGGAGTGGCAAGTCCCAGTGCGCACGGACAGGCTATGATGAGCACCGTCACCATCGACAGTATGCCATGCTCGAACCCTGCCGTAGGGGCGAACGCCCACCATATGGCGAACACGACGACCGACAGCAGCAATATCACAGGCACAAACACGCCCGCTATCCTGTCCACCGTCTGCTGCACGGGCGGCTTGCTGCCCTGGGCGTCCTGCACCATGCGGATGATGCCAGACAGCATTGTGTCCTGTCCGGTCTTCACGGCTGTGAAGCGCAACACTCCCCTCTGGTTTATCGTTCCGGCGAACACGCCGTCTCCTTGCTTCTTGAAAGCAGGCAGAGGCTCACCCGTGAGCATGCTCTCGTCGACGTAAGACTCTCCCTGGCACACCGTTCCGTCAGCGGCGATGCGCTCACCCGGTCTTACGACTATCACGTCGCCTTCCCTTACACTCTCCACCGGTATGACGCTCTCTCCCTCATCCGTCACCCTCGTCACCGTCTTGGGCTGGAGTCCCATGAGCTTCCTTATCGCCGTGGAAGTCTTCTCTCTGGCACGCGACTCCAGCAGCCTGCCCAGCAGGATGAACGCTATGATGACGCTCGCCGACTCGAAATAGACGTGCGGCTGTATGCCTCTTGAAAGCCAGAAGTCGGGGGCAAGCAGATTGAACACGCTGAAGAGATATGCCACACCCGTGCTCCCTGCCACCAGCGTGTCCATATTGGCGGACAGATGTCTGAGCTGCCGCCACGCATTGATGTAGAAACGGCGTCCGAAACCGAACACCACCATTGTAGACAACAGCCACACCGCATATCCCACATATGCGTAATCCATGAAAAACGCGCTCATGACGACGACGGGAACAGCCAGCACTATGGCGGCGACTGTCTGACGTCGAAGCAGCGCATATTCCTTTCCGCGCTCCACCTCCACACGTTCCGTGCCCGCCTCCGCGTCTGTCATCAGGTCATACCCGGCGTCGCGGACGGCAGCACGCAGTGCGGACGGCGTACACCTCGAGGGGTCGTAGACCACCCGTGCAGTGGCTGACGCATAGTTGACATTAGCCTCGTACACCCCGTCCTGCTTGTTAAGAACCTTGTTTACACGTGCCGCGCACGAAGCGCAGCTCATCCCCGATACAGGGAATATGTCTTTTCTCATATCATTATCTCCCATAATACATTCACATATAACGGCTCCAGCCAGCTCCATCATTAATCCTCACCCTGTCATCACACCGCGCCAGCCAGTAGAGACGCAATATCTTGCGTCTCACAAGCAACCCATCGCAACCCATATCCATCCCATAATCTCATATATCAATCGCATCCCTCACAGTAGAGACGCAATATCTTGCGTCTCTACTTTTGCCGACTGCGATTTCTGCTTGTACTTAAACTGCCGAGCCGAAGCTTATCTTATTCAAAGATAATGCAAACGAGCGGAATGAGAGCTTGCTCTCAAATTCCCGAGTGCAGCTTATCTTATGCAAAG
>ERZ824600.70-NODE-70-length-147905-cov-7.811545_pt1 | contig 147905 bp, 109 predicted proteins | sample MGYA00519933_ERZ824600 | MGnify/ENA primary metagenome ERZ824600 (study PRJEB31778, sample SAMEA3449178) | human gut metagenome | biome: human gut; feature: human-associated habitat; material: faeces | place: United Kingdom | collected 2010/2012 ...
AGGTCAACGGCCTGACCGACATCGTGCTCACCAAGCTCGACGTGCTCACCGGCCTCAAGGAAATCCCGCTGTGCGTGGCGTACGACGTCAACGGCGAGCGTCGCAACGATATGCCGACCGACCAGGCCGAGTTCGCCGCCGCGAAGCCGATTTACGAGTCCATGCCGGGTTGGGACGAGGACATTTCCCAGGTCCATGACTTCAACGATCTGCCGAAGACCTGCCAGGATTACGTCAAGCGTCTTGAGGAACTGTCCGGCTGCCGCATTTCCGTGATCGGCACCGGCCCGCAGCGCGACCACATCATCCAGATCAACTCGCTGATCGACTGAAGCTGATTCGGCTGATTCGTCGATATGAACGTCGGTAACGAACGTCAATGACAAGTGCCGGTGGGCCTGTGCCTGCCGGCACTTTGCGTATGGTGCGTGCGATGGCGTGCGCGTATGACGCACACCGCATACACACCGACGGGGTGCGCGGCGGAGGAACGGAAAAGGGGAGTGCGATGACTGCAATGCCGCCTAACGACAGGTTCGACAGGTTTGACAGGTTCAGCAAACTGGTCCCGCGATTCGACCACCTGAAATGGAAGATGGCCGCTGCCGGCATTCTCGTCGGCCTGATTTCCGGCTTCCTCGTCGTCCTCTACCGTCTCGGCATCGAATACGGCACCGACACCGCGCGCTGGATCTACGCGCGCATCCGCGAAACCCCGTGGCTGGTCGCACCGTGGGCGGTCGCCGCAATCGCAGCCGCGCTCGCCATCGCATGGATGGTCAAAAAAGAGCCGATGGCCGGCGGCAGCGGCATTCCGCAAACCAACGGCGTGGTGATCTGCGGCCTGAAAATGCGATGGCAGACGATTCTGCCGGTTCGCTTCATCGGAGGCCTGCTCGGATCGCTCTTCGGCCTCTCGCTCGGCCGCGAAGGACCGTCCATCCAAATCGGCGCATCGGGCGCGCAGTTCCTATCGCACCGGCTGCGCGGCAAGAAACGTGAGGACATGCAGGAGCATTATCTGGTCACCGCCGGTGCCGCGGCCGGCCTGTCCGCCGCGTTCAGCGCACCGCTGTCCGGCATGATGTTCGCTTTGGAAGGGGTGCATCGCAGTTTTTCGCCCGCGATTCTGATGGGCGCCACCGCCGCGTCCCTGACCGCCGATTTCGTATCGAAATACTGTTTCGGCCTGCGTCCGGTGCTTGACTTCGGCACCATCGGCCAACTGCCGCTCGGCGAATACGGGTGGCTGATTCCGCTGGGATTGGTGGCCGGTTTGGTTGGTTCGCTGATGAACCGTTCGCTGCTCGGCTTCCAAACGCTGTACGGCAAGCTTCCCGCATGGAGCCGCCCTTTGATCGCGATCGCACTCGCGCTGCCAATCGGCATTTGGCTGCCTGACGTGCTCGGCGGCGGCTCGAACCTGATCGCCATGGCCGAGCATGCGCGCGTCGGCTTGGGCATGCTGTGCGTGCTGTTCGTGGCGAAAGTGCTGTTCACCTCCACCAGCTTCGGTTCAGGCGCTCCCGGCGGCATTTTCATGCCGATTCTCGCGGTTGGCTCACTCGCCGGCGGTATCTGCGGCGAGACGTTGCACCAGTTCGGCAACCTGCCGTCCGATTCCGTGGCGATTTTCTCGGTATGCGTGATGACGGGCACGCTGGCCGCGTCCGTGAAAACACCGATCACGTCGATTCTGCTGGCCGTGGAAATGTCCGGCACGTTGACGCACATGCTGCCGGTCGCCGCCGTCGCGTTCATCGCGCTGCTCGTCTCCGACCTGCTGCGTACGAAACCGATCTACGGCGAGCTGCTGGAACGGTACATGCGCGCGCAAGGAGGCGCGACGGCAATCGCCAATCGCATCGACAACGGCATCATGGAACTGCCTGTGGAAATGGGCGCGACCGCGGACGGCAAGCTGATGCGTGACGTGCGCTGGCCGTACGGCTGTCTGGTGATCGGCCTGCGTCGCGGAGAACGGCAGATCGTGCCGCATGGCGATACGCGGCTGCGCGCCGGCGACTATCTGGTCGTGTTGTTCAGCGGCGAGGACGAAAGCGACGCACGGCATGCGATGCGGCGGCTGTGCGACGTGTCCGTCTGACGCGGCCTTACTGTCTTCCATAACCATTCGTAGACGTCTAGGGCCACCCGAAGTTATCCACAGTTATCCACCGAATCGGACATGTTCGATGTTTGGTTGCAATGCACGTGTAGACTCGTACAAGGTTAGGAAGACGGCACCTGCGGCCAGCTCGTTGCCGTATGGCTGGGGTGGAACGACGCTGTCCGCGGAAAGCCAAGTACAAGGGGAACGTGATGGAATCGCAAGAACAACGGGCGGCAGACTCGCCAAACGCGGGTGATGAGCCGAATCCCGCCACACAGTCGATCGACGTCGCCGAAGTGGCGCGCGCGGATGTGCGCCCGTCCGGTGCCGCCGCATCCAAGCATCCGCCGCAGATTCCGCTCGCGCCGATGAAACGCATGCAGGCGCGATTCAACCCTCTTGCCGATGGTCTGATGTATCTCGTGGTGTTCGTCGGCGGCTTCGTCGGCGTCGGGTTCCGTCGTGCCACGGACCTGCTGCTGCCGTCGGTGAACGGTTCGCCGTTCGTGGTGGGCACGTTCGTGTCGAATATGCTCGCCTGCTTCCTGTTTGCGATGCTGACCGAATACATGGCGACCGCGTCGTGGCTGCGCCGCAGGGTACGGCAGGTCGTCAGCCGTGGCGTCGGGCTTGGTTTGCTTGGCGGACTGTCGACGATGTCCGGCGTGATGTTGGAAACCATGGAAGGCATGCGCGAGCAGCGTTTCGGCAGCGCGCTCGGCTATCTTGCGGGAAGTTTCGCCGGCGGTCTGATCGCGGCCGCGGTTGGCGTGGCGCTGATGCAGGCGTTGCTGGCGCGCGGCACACGCAAGCGGGTCCGTAACGCGATCGCCGATGCCTCCACGGCTTCCGTATCCTCAATGTCCGATTCGGACGCGTACGGCATCGTGCAGGACGTCCAGATGACCGACACTGCAGTATCGGCTACGCAGAGTGTTACGCAGACGGTCCCCATGGCCGATTCGGGCGAATCGGACGTGCCGGCCGCGCAAAATGTGCAGAACAACGTGCCGGACGCGCAGGGCGTGCGCCACGTGAAGGTGGCGGATGCGGCGCATTCGGCCGCGCAGGCCGCGTTGGAGGCCGCGCAGGCGGCACAGCAGGCGGCCCAGGTCGCCCAGCAGGTCGCGCAGACCGGGCAGGTGCCGAAAATCGAATCGCAGCCGCAGCCATCGCAACCCGTCGCACCTCTGCCCAGCTTCGAACCCAAGCCGGTCACCGCGGAAATCCCGCTCGTCGCCGACCCGACCACAGGAGAGGTGCGCTGATGACCTGGATGATCTGCCTGTTCGGCGGCATCGGCGCCATGGCCCGTTATGTGCTTGACGTGTCGATCCAACGCAGCTGGAACCGTGACGGCAACCATAGCTTCCCCCTGGCCACGCTCGTCATCAACGGCGTCGCCTCCCTGTGCGCCGGCATCGCCATGATGTCGTACTATGCGCAGTCGGTTGATATGGGCACGGTAATGACGTTCGTTGTGGGGTTCCTCGGCGGATTCTCAACATTCTCGTCGGCGATCAACGAGGTGCTGTCGCTGATTCGCAAACGCCGTTTCGCCATGGCCCTGGGCTATGGCGCTGCCACGGTCGCGGTGCCGCTCGCCTGCGTGGCGCTCGGATTCGGCATCGCCATGCTGGGCGGCCACGCATAGCTGTCACCGGCTCAGCCGCGCGTAATTTTCACGTTACACGGGCGGTCATCGGGTAACGTTCAGGAAATCTGAGCGCAACCGCGCGAGCTGTTTCCTCTCCTACGTTGTGAAAGCAACAAGAGAGGAAAAACCTATGACAGCCGTAACGTATCTCACACGGCATCGTCGACCGGGAATCGTCATACTCTGTTCGATTGTCGCCGTTCTCTCGATGCTTTTCGTACTCCCTCCCGCCATCGCGTCCGCAGCCGATTCCGGCGCGCAGGCCGTCGATGAATGCAATCCGACCGCCAGCAACGGCTGCGTCAACGGCATCCTGCAGGACGCCGACAAGAAGCCGATCGCCGACGTCACCATCACGCTGTCCGGCAAGGCAACCGCGGAAACCAAAACCGCGGCGGACGGCAAATGGGCCTTCTCCGTTGCCGATGACGGCGATTACACCGTCACCATCGACGCGTCCGTTGCGAAAGAGCACGGCCTGAAGGCAAGCAGCGCGACGGTGACGATCAAGAAAGCCAGCTTCGACAAGCAGCGCGGCGTTGTCCGATTCGACCAGGCGGGCGATTCCGCCGGCAGCGGCACGTCCGGCACATCCGGATCGTCCGGCTCGGCAAACGGCACGAAAGGCGCGACCGGCACATCCGGATCGACGGCGGCCACGCAATCGCCAGTCAAAAAAGACGGCTCCAATGTCGGCAAACGCATCTGGCAGCAACTGTATTCCGGCATTATCTTCGGCCTGATGCTGGGCCTCATGTCCGTCGGCATGAACCTCGTCTACGGCACCACCGGCCTGCAGTCGTTCTCACACGGCGAACAGGTGACGCTCGGCGGCCTCATGGCATACGTCGGAACGCAGATGCTGCACATGCCGCTCATCGCCTCCGCCATCTTCGCCATCGTCATCGGCGCGCTGACCGGCTTCATCCAAAACGAAATCGTCTGGGGGCCGCTACGCAGACGCCGCGTCGGCACCATGCAGCAGATGATCGTCACCATCGGCCTGTCCATGGCGTTGCAGTACACGTTCCAGTTCTTCTTCGGTGGCGACATCAAAGGCATCGTCAAATCGGTGCCGGACAGCTTCCAGCTCGGACCGATCACCACCGACATGCCGACGCTGGTCTCCGCGCTCATCGCCATCTGCGTGATCGTCGGCGTCACCCTGTTCCTCTACAAGACGCGACTCGGCCGCGCCACACGAGCCGTGTCCGACAACGCGGCACTCGCCGCAGCATCCGGCATCAACGTGGACCAGGTGGTCCGCGTGGTCTGGATCCTCTCGTGCGCGATGGCAGCCCTGTCCGGCGTGCTGCTCGGCGTCTACCTGAACGGCATCTCCTGGAACACCGGCGCGACCCTGATCCTGCTGATGTTCGCCGCGGTGACGCTCGGCGGCCTCGGCACCGCTAATGGCGCGTTGATCGGCTCGCTGGTCATCGGCATCGTGGCGGACATGAGCTCGCTCGTCATCCCCAACGATATGCGTTACGCCAGCGCGCTGGCAATCCTCATCATCGTTCTGCTGGTGCGCCCGCAGGGCATCTTCGGCAAGCAGCAAAGGGTGGGCTGATCCATGGACATCATGACAATCATCTCCAACGCGGCGGGCGAACTGATCGCCCCGACCACAGCGGCGTACGTACTCGCCGCCATCGGTTTGAACATTCACTTCGGCATGACGGGCCTGATGAACATGGGCCAGGCTGGTTTCATGCTCCTCGGCGCATACGGATTCGCCATCACGCAGTCGATGGGCTGCAACCTGTTCGCCTCCGTATGCGCGGCGCTCGCGCTCGCGGTCATCTACGCGCTGCTGCTGGGCATTCCGACGCTGAAACTCGGACCCGACTATCTGGCCATGGTCACATTGGCCGCCGCGGAAATCATCCGCATCATCGGCAGATCGACGGCCATGACGAACTTCACCGGCGGTTCCGCGGGCATCTCACCGCAGGACTTCACCGAGAAATTCGAATCGCTTTCGCCGCTGCCGGACGGTTCGACCACGTTCCTGCTGTGGACGTACAGCAACAACATCGCCAACTCCTGGTGGCTGCGCATCGTGGCATGGGTTTTGGTGGTGATCGCGGCGCTGCTGTGCTGGCGCTGGTTCCACTCGCCGTGGGGCCGCATGCTCAAAGGCATCCGCGAGGACGAGAACGCGATCCGTTCGCTCGGCAAGCCGGTGACGCGATACAAGATGGAATCGCTGATTCTGGGCGGCCTGTTCGGCGCGATCGCCGGCATCATCTTCGTCCTGCCGCGTTCCGTACAGCCCGATTCGCTCGGCCGCACCGTCACCTTCTACGTGTGGACGATTCTGCTGCTGGGCGGCGCGGCCACGATTCTCGGCCCGGTGCTTGGCTCCTGCGTGCTGTGGGTGCTGCTCACCTTCGTCAAGGAGGTCATGCGCAACACCGTTCCCGAAACCCTCATCTCTTCCAACCAGATCGAAGCCCTCGGCTGGGTGATCGTCGGCGTCGCGCTGATGTGCCTGGTGATCTTCAGACCACAAGGCCTGTTGGGCGATCGAAAGGAGTTGGCTTTCCATGCCTGATACAACGAATTCTCCGACCACTGGCGTGCAGCCGGCCACGCAACCCGCAACCGGCGTGCAACCCGTATCCGGTGTGCAGCCCGGCGTACCATTCCAGGACCTCACCAAATGGGCCACCAAAGCTCCGGAAGGCGAGACCCTCATCTCCACCGCCTATCGCGACAAAGTCACCGACGATCTGAAATTCGTCGAAAACAAGCCGGGTGTGCACAAGCCCGACCCGATCCTCGTGGCCGACAACGTGACCCGCAAATTCGGCGGCATGACCGCCGTGGACGTGAGCCACTTCGAAATCGAACGGCACGGCATCACCGCGCTGATCGGACCGAACGGCGCCGGCAAAACCACGTTCTTCAACCTGATGACCGGCTTCGATACGCCGAACACCGGCACCTGGCAGTTCGACGGCAAGGACATGGCCCACGTGCAGCCCGAAAAAGTGGCGCGCATGGGCATGGTCCGCACCTTCCAGCTGACCAAGGTGATGAGCCGTCTGACCGTGCTCGACAACATGCTCCTCGGTGCCCCCGTGCAGCCGGGCGAAGGCATGTTCCGCGCGCTGTTCCCCGGCATGTGGAGGAAGCAGGAGCAGGCGAACATCGAAAAAGCCGAGGCGCTGCTGGAACGCTTCCTGCTGATCAAAAAGAAGGACGATTACGCCGGCGCGCTTTCCGGCGGCCAACGCAAGCTGCTGGAAATGGCACGAGCGCTGATGTCCGACCCGAAACTGGTCATGCTGGACGAGCCGATGGCCGGCGTGAACCCCGCGCTGAAACAGTCGCTGCTCGACCACATCATGGCGTTGCGCGAGGAAGGCACCACAGTGCTGTTCGTCGAACACGACATCAACATGGTGAGACACATCGCCGACTGGGTCACCGTGATGGCGGAAGGCAAGATCGTGGCCGAAGGCCAACCGAAGAGCGTGATGAACGATCCGGCCGTGATCGACGCATACCTGGGCGCCCACGCGAACGTGGACCTGGGCGACGATTCCGTGCTGGAAGACCTGAAGGAGGCCTGAAATGAGCGACATCGCAAGCGTGGCCGACGAGCCGCTGACCCGCGCGCAGATCCACATGGGCGAGCCCGAAGGCGAACCGTTGCTCGACGCGGTCGATTTGGTGGCCGGATACATTCCCGGCGTGAACATCCTGAACGACGCATCCCTGACCCTGCATGAAGGCGAGATCGTCGGCATCATCGGCCCGAACGGCGCAGGCAAATCCACCCTGCTCAAATCATTGTTCGGCCTGGTGCACATCCACTCCGGCAAGCTGCTGCTGAAAGGCGAGGACATCACCAACCTGCGCGCCGACAAACTCGTCTCCCGTGGCGTCGGCTTCGTGCCGCAGACCGAAAACGTCTTCCCCAGCCTGACCATCGCGGAAAACCTGCACATGGGCGCGTTCCAAGCACCGAAACTGTTCAACGAACGCTTCGACTACGTGTGCTCCATCTTCCCCAAACTCGGCCAGCGCAAGAACCAGCTCGCCGGCCAGCTTTCCGGCGGCGAACGTCAGATGGTGGCCATGGCCCGAGCCCTCATGATGAAACCATCCGTCCTCCTGCTCGACGAGCCCTCCGCAGGCCTGTCCCCAATGCTCCAGGACGAGACCTTCATCCGCGTGCGCCAAGTCAACAAAGCCGGCGTATCCGTGGTCATCGTCGAACAGAACGCCCGCCGCTGCCTGCAGATCTGCGACCGCGGCTACGTCCTCGACCAAGGCCGCAACGCCTACTCCGGCAAGGGCCGCGACCTGATGAACGATCCGAAAGTCGTCTCCCTCTACCTGGGCAACCTGGAAGAAGAGGTTCAAGAGGAAGGAAGGTAGGACCCAGGAAATCGCGGAACGGAGCGTATACCGCCTTTCCTTGCCGCTCGACGTACGTTCGTACGCCTTCGGGCTCGGACGGCGGTCTCCGCACGCGTTCCGCGATTTCCCCCTATGATTCAAAATTCTCAATTCCGATTACCGCTGTTGGGACACTGCCCGACAGTGGCTTCGGCATGCCTGAAAACAAGCTCAAAACCTTGTGTTTCCAACAGTTTTCGGGCTTCACCTTCGGTTAACTTCACGCATACACATTCGGTTTCCTCGGCACTTATAGTGCGATTCAAGATGGTCGAGCAACACATCTCGATAATCGTCACCAAGGGTTCGGCAATCAGCGGAGCCAAGAGAGGAAACGGTGATTCAAATGAAGAAGATCAACATGAAGGGCATGAGGAAACTGTCCATCACAGCCACCGCCATGGTGGCCGCCGCAGTCATGGCGCTCGCCGGCTGCGGTTCGTCCGGCACGGCCGATTCGGCTGCGTCCGGCTCGTCCGGCAGCGCGAAATCCGATACGTTCATGGCGGCCGGCCTGTTCCCGCTGACCGGTTCCATGGCGTACCTCGGCCCCGCCAACATCGCCACCATGAAGCTCGCGCAGAAAGACATCAACGCGGCTGGCGGCGTGCTCGGCAAAGACATCGAAATCACGTCCGCCGACACGTCCGACGCGGACCATGCCGACCAGAACACGTCTTCCGCGCAGTCGGTGCTTGCCAAGAACCCGTCCGTCGTGGTCGGTCCGCCGTCCAGCTCCGTGGTCAAGAACACCTACAAGCAGGTCACGTCCGCCAAAGTGCCGATGATTTCTTCGGGCGCCACGTCCACGGCCTTCTCCGGCCTTAGCGACTACTTCTTCCGCACCATTCCGCCGGACACGGTGCAGGGTGCGGTCCTGGGCCAGATCATCGCACAGGATGGCGTGAAGAACCTCGCCATCGCGGTCTTCAACGACGAATACGGCACGTCCCTGCGTGACGTGGTCGTCAAAACCGTCGAAGACGCGGGCGTGAACGTCGTCTACGGCGAAAAGGACACGTTCGATCCGACCGAAACGAACTTCTCATCGATGGTCACGGCCATCAAGGCCACCAACCCCGACGCGACGCTCGTCATCGCCTTCGACCAGACCGTGCCGCTCGTCAAGGAGCTCGCCGCCCAAGGCCTCGACACCCACAAGCTGTACATGACCGACGGCAACATCGTCGACCATTCCGCCGACTTCGACGCGGGCCTGCTCAAGGGCTCCACCGGCACCATTCCAGGTGCCCACCCGACCGAGGAATTCCAGAAGAACGTCAAGTCCTTCAACGCCAAGGTCACCGATTTCACGTACACCGCCGAAACGTATGACGCGATCGTGCTGGCCGCGCTCGCCGCGCAGAAGGGCGGCGCCACGGACGGTACGACCGTGCAGAAGAACCTTATGGCCGTCTCCGGCTCCACCAAGGGCGAGGAATGCGATTCCTACAAGGCTTGCCTCGCCCTGCTGAAGGACGGCAAGGAGATTCAGTACAAGGGCCAGACCTCCATCGGCGCGTTCAACGACGCGCATGATTCGAGCTCGGCTTCCATCGGCGTCTATAAGTACGACGCCGACAACAAGCCGGTCTTCGACCACTCCCAGGAAGGCTCCGTGCCGACGGCCTGATGCGCAACGTCTGGCCGTGCTGTCTGGCCGCACAATGAAAGAGACGGTGCGACGCAAGCGATGGCAATCGCAAGCGCCACGCCGTCTCTTTCATATGCGAAACGCGCGTTTGTCATGTCCAGAACGGGGGTTTACGGGGTATTTCAGGCGGAGGCGAAGAGGGGTGGGATAGGTGCTGTCGACTGACGGCCCATATTGTGCAAACGATTGCGGAACATCACTCCAAACATATGTAAAATAACACTTAATATCGCGATTTGTTACGTCCTGACGTTGACGGGGAGAGAGGTGTTGGCATGGTCGGCATGCGCGACGTGGCGAAAGAGGCCGGAGTCTCGCTGAGCACGGTTTCGCTGGTGGTCAACAGGACCGGATACGTGTCCGACGACATGCGTGAGCGGGTCAACACCGCCATGAAGAAGCTCAACTACGTGCCGAATGAGCTGGCTCGCAACCTGTACAAGAACCGCACGAACCTGGTTGGTGTGATTGTGCCGACCATCCGTCATCCGTTTTTCGCCACCCTCGCCGCGCATCTGCAGCATGAGCTCGCCGTGTACGGCCTGCGCACCATGCTGTGCTCCACCGCCGATACGGAAAATGGCGAGGCCGAATACGTGGACATGCTGCGCCGCCGCATGATGGACGGCGTCATCGTCTGCTCGCACACCACCCATCCGAACGATTACTGGACGTCCATCCATCGGCCAATCGTTGCCTTCGACCGTGTGCTCGGCGACGGCATCGCATCAATCGGCTCCGACCACGAGCAGGGCGGTCGGCTGATCGCCCACATGCTGATTAATACTGGCGCGCACCACGTGGTGATGATCGGCGGCCCGCGCGACCAGTTCTTCGATTTAGCGGCGCGCAACGGAGACAGCCCGGACGATTTCGACCTGCACAAGACAACGTTCCCGACCGTCCGCTACTACCTTGCGCTGGAGCAGGCGCTGAAGGCGGCCGGCGTGCGGTACGAGTACGTCGAAGCCGGCAATGTGGAGGATTTCCAAGGGTATAAGAACGCGGTGAATGCTGTGCTCAACAGTATGCCGGTGGACGGCGTCGATGCCGTGGTCAGCTCCGATATCGGTGCCGCGCTTTGCGTGCGCGAAGCGATGCGGAGGCATATTTCGATTCCGCGCGACCTGCAGATCATCGCCTACGACGGCACGTATCTGACCGACCTGGCCGGTATGAAAATGACCGCGGTGGCGCAGAATTTCGACAAAATCGCGCAGGTCGCGGTCGGCAATATCGTTCGTGCGATCGCCAAGGAAGGGGATGCCAAGGCAGATACGACAAGCGCCACGGGACGCAAGCCGTACGAGCCGGACGTGCTGATTCCCGTGACGCTCAAACTGGGCGATACCACCCGCTAAGCGGGCCGTATCGCCCATCATTGGACGGGACGTTTTACCTGCTAAGCGGGTCGTTTCGCCTTATTCGTAATCGCCGGTCGGACCGATCTTCAACGCGTCCTCGTGCGTGCGGCCCGAATGGATCGCATCGTTGATCGCCTGGATCTCCGCCGCATCCACGGCAAGTGCGCGCCCGTCGATCGCGCTGATCGGAATCGACCATCCGCCGTGCGTCATGTACAGGCTGTCCGCTTCGCGCAGCTCGGCGATCGGCAGCTTCCTGTACTCCGCCTTCTTGCCCTCTTCGAGCGCCCAGGCGAACATTTCGCGCTGTGATGTGCCGTTCAGAATACCGATGCGCGGGTCGGGCGTGACGAACGTATCGCCATAGCGTGCCACAATCGACGAATTCGGGCATTCCATCGTGTAGCCGTCCTCCGTGAACAGAATCGCGTCGCCGACGCCACGGCGGGCGCATTCGCGGTGCACGGCGCAGTTGAACGCGTAGCTCAGCGTCTTCGCGCCGTTGAGCAGCCACGGGGCGCGTGCGGTGATGTCCGACGGGTAGCCGCGCGTCATCGAAGCCATGGTGATCGGCTCCAGCGAATGCAGCGTGCCCTTCGCGTCAAAGAAGATGTAGACGGTCGGCGTGCGGTCGGCCGCCTTGCCCACGCCGGTGTCCGGATCGAGACCACGGGAGACGATGATGCGCAGCATCGGACCGGGTTCCGGATCGTCATACTGGTCGATGACCAGCTGGACCGCGCGGGTGAGCGCGGGAATGTTCGGCTCGGGCATGTCCACCAGGCGGGCGGAATTGGCGAGACGCTTCAGATGGTTCTCCAACGAAACCGGGAAACCCTTCCATACCGTGGTCGCTTCGAAAATGCCGTCGCCACGCAGTGCGCACAAATCGAACGCGTTGATGATGGGGCTTTCCGGATCGACGAAACGAACCAGATCCGCGTCGGGCGCCACGCCTGCGCCTCCGAATAGCGTCTTGCCGTTACCGACTGCCAGAACGATCGAACTCATGGGAACCTCTCTTCCGCGCTCCGCGTCTTTTGATTGCCGCTTTATTGCTGTTGCGCTGTTGTGTTGCGTCAGCGTTCGCGTGCGTCTTCGGCGTCCAACCTAACCATGGTTTGTTTCCACTTGGCACCGCCAATTTGCAATGCGGAAACATACGCGTCATGAATCGCGCGGCTTCCGTAACGTTCGGCGACCAAGGTGAGGGAAAGCGACTCTGAACGTCCGTTTCTGCGGAATCTGATTTCGGGGTTCGTCGGCAGTTCGTTCGGAAAAGGCCGGACGGCGGCCGACGGGAAAGGTGAGCGCAATGGTGGATGGGATGTCCGATATGGGAACAACCGAACTTGGCGCGGCGAGCACGCCCGAACAGGCGCGCGCCGCGTTCCGTGACGGCCTGGTCCGCCCGACCTGCGGCATCGCGCAAGGCTACGCGCAGGCGAATCTGATGATTCTGCCCAAGGAGCAGGCATTCGATTTTCTGCTGTTCGCGCAGCGCAATCCCAAACCCTGCCCGCTGCTGGAAGTGATGGAGCCGGGCGTCACCGCACTCGTCACCGCGCCGGGCGCCGACATCCGTACCGACGTGCCGTTGTACCGCGTGTGGAAGCGTGGCGAACTGGTAGCCGAAGTGCCCGATATTCGCGAGTATTGGCGATCCGATTTGGTCACGTTTGTGATTGGCTGCAGTTTCACATTCGAGTTTCCGCTGATGGAGGCGGGCGTGCCGGTGCGGCACATCACGGCAGGCCGCAACGTGCCGATGTACGACACGTCGATCGAGTGCCGTTCGGCCGGCGCGTTCCATTCGACGATGGTCGTGTCGATGCGTGGCATTCCGTCTACGCAGGTGGCCGACGCATGCCGGATTTCCGGCTATTACCCGTCCGTGCACGGTGCCCCCGTATGTGTGGGCGACCCGTCCGCGATCGGCATCGACGACATCATGCATCCCGACTATGGCGATGCCCCCGTGTTGGAGCCGGGCGATGTGCCGGTGTTCTGGGCGTGCGGCGTGACCCCGCAGGCCGCGGTGATGGCGTCCAAACCGGAATTCGCGATCACGCACGCGCCGGGGCACATGTTCATCACCAGCAAACGCGATTTGGAATACATGGTGTGAGGCCGAGCGGCAGGTTGCGGGGCGCGGCATGAGATGCGTGCTGCGGCGACTGCGGCAGAAGGAATGTTGCGGCGGCGGAACACTACGACAGCGAAACGACGGAAAGGCGACGGAAGGAATGGAAACGATGGCTGTGCAGGAAACAGACGGAAGGCAGACGGCTATGCGAATCGATATGAACAGCGATATGGGCGAAAGCTTCGGTCGTTGGACGCTCGGCGACGACGAGGCGCTGCTCGACGTGGTTTCCAGCGCGAACGTGGCGTGCGGCTTCCATGCGGGCGACCCGTCCGTCATGCTGAGAACGTTGTCATACGCGGCGTCGCGGGGGGTAATGGTCGGGGCGCATGTGGCGTACCGCGACCTGGCCGGATTCGGGCGCCGCTATGTGGACGAGTCCCCCGACGAGCTCAAGGCGGACGTGATGTACCAGATCGCCGCGTTGGAAGGCATGGCGCGGTCGGTCGGCGCGCAGGTGCGGTACGTGAAACCTCATGGCGCGCTGTACAACCGGATCGTCCGCGACGAATCGCAGGCCGCCGCCGTGGTCGACGCGATCCGCGCCGTGGACGCATCGCTGGCGATACTGACGCAGCCGGGCGCCGTGGTCGGCCGCCTGGCCGCGCAGGCCGGGCTTCGTGTGTTCCACGAGGCGTTCGCCGACCGCGCGTACAACGCGGACGGCACGCTGGTGTCGCGCCGCTTGCCGGATGCAGTGATCGCCGATCCGGCCGAAGTGGCGGCGCGCGTGCTGCGCATGGTGCGCGAGCATGAGGTGGTGGCGATCGATGGCACCGTGGTGCCGCTCAACGCCGATTCCGTCTGTGTGCATGGCGATTCGCCCTCGGCTGTGGCGATGGCGCGTGCCGTCCGCGCCCGCTTGGAGTCGGAAGGCGTTGCGATACGCGCGTTCGCAGGCGACGCAGCCGCATCGGCCGCGCGGGATTAAGGCGGTGGCGACATGCGATTCCTGACCTGTGGCGCGGACAGCATACTCGTGGAGCTCGCCGATTTGGACGAGACCCTGCGGGTGTTCGCCGCGTTGCAGAGCGCCGTGAAACATGCCATGGAACAAACTGCGGAATCGCCCGAGCGGGCCGCACAGCCGAGCGCGACCTCCGTTTTCGCCGGCGTGAAACAACTCATTCCCGCTGCGCGCACCGTCTACGTCGCCTTCGATCCGCTGCTTTCGTCGCGTGTCGAACTGACCGCCGCGATTCGCGCGCTGAACGTTGCCGCCGACATGGAACGGCATTCCCGAATCGTTGAAATTCCGGTGATTTACGATGGCGAGGATATGGCGGACGTAGCCGACCTGCTGGGCATCTCCGTTGACGAGGTTGTGCGCCGGCATTGCGATACCGCCTGGTCCGTGGCGTTCGTCGGCTTCGCGCCCGGTTTCGCATACCTGACCGGCGGCGACCCGATATTCGATGTGCCACGCCGCAAAGTGCCACGGCTGAGCGTGCCCGCGGGCGCGGTGGGGCTTGCCGGCACGTTTTCCGGCGTGTATCCGCGCGTCAGCTCGGGCGGCTGGCAGTTGCTGGGCCACACGGAAACGCCGATGTGGGACGAGCGGGCCGACCCGCCCGCGCTGTTGCAGCCCGGCGACACCGTGCGTTTTACGCCCGTGCGTGACGCCGTTTCCGGCGGTTCGGCTTCTGTTTCTGCCTCTGTGTCCGATTCCGTTCAAGTTTCGCAGGCGCCAGATTCCATGTCCGTCTCGGCCTCGACTCCGGCTCTCGAAGTCCTCCGCTCGGGCCTGCTCACCACCTTCCAGGATGATGGCCGTGTCGCCGCGAACATGGGCGTGACCGGTTCCGGCGCCGCCGATCGCACGTCTTCCCACTTGGCCAACGCACTGGTCGGCAACCCCGCTAATACCCCCGTATTGGAAATCACCGGTGGTGGCGTGCGCATGCGTGCCATCGGCAGTGTGGTCGTGGCGGTGACGGGCGCTTCGGCGGATGTGACGATTACCGGAAGTCGGCAATCGCAAGATAGTCAAGGCGGCTCAAACGGCACGTTCACCCCAAATTCCCCCGGTGGATGCAGTGGCCGGACCGTCTTGAACGCATCGAACGATGCCGCCGACCGCACCACAATCGCCATGCAACAACCGGTTCTGCTGCGTGACGGGGACGTGCTGTCAATCGCCCCGCCGACCAGCGGCCTGCGCGATTATGTGGCCGTACGCGGCGGTTTCGGCGTCGCGACAACCCTCGGTTCTGCTGCAACGGACACGATGAGCGGCATCGGCCCGCGCCCGATCGCAGCCAAACAGCGGCTCGCCATACGTACCGCGTCCACGGCGTGCGATGCCGGCGTCGGCCTGCCGCAGCCATGGCCGACCGACCTGCCGAAACCCGGCAGACCTACGGATTTATACGTGCGATTGGGACCGCGCGACGACTGGTTCACCGCAGCCGGCCTGTCCGCATTCCTGACGCAAACGTGGACAGTGACCGCGCAGTCGAACCGTGTTGGCCTGCGACTTTCGGGAGCGGCACCCGTGGAACGCACCGACACGCGCGAACTGGCCAGCGAGGCCACGCCATCCGGCGCAATCGAAGTGCCGACCAGCGGACAACCGGTCATTTTTCTGCGCGACCAGCCTGTAACCGGCGGATATCCGGTAATCGCCGTGCTTGAACCGGAATCGTTGGACGTGGCCGGGCAGTTGCCACCAGGCGCATGCGTCCGCTTCCACGTCGTTTCCGCCCATGCCACGTCTACTCCGCAACCTGCGTACCCCACCAAGGAGGTTCGATAATGCCATCCGCATCGACTGCACCATCCTCAACGGCGCTCCCATCCCCGTCGCCATCATTGTCGTCGCCATCGCCCGCAACCCCGAAACTACGGCGCATCCTCATCGCCAACCGTGGCGAAATCGCCATGCGCGTCATCCACGCCTGCCATGACACCGGCCGCATCGCCATCGCCGCCTATGCCGACCCCGACGCGGACGCGCTGTTCGTGCACGCCGCCGACGAGGCCTACGCACTGGGCGGATCCGACGCGCAAAGCACGTATCTCAACATCGCGGCCATCGTGGAAACCGCGCACAAGGCGCATGTCGACGCCGTCCACCCCGGGTACGGTTTCCTTGCCGAAAACGCGGAATTCGCGCAGGCGGTCATCGACGCCGGCATGACGTGGATCGGTCCGCAGCCCGCCACCATCCGCGCGCTCGGCTCGAAAGTCGAAGCGCGCCGCATCGCGGCCGAAGTCGGCGCGCCCATGGCCCCCGGCACCACGGAACCGGTGCACGACCCCGCCGAAGTCATCACGTTCGCCAAGGAACACGGCCTGCCACTGGCCATCAAAGCCGTCTACGGGGGTGGCGGTCGAGGTCTGAAAGTGGTGCACCGGCTGGAAGACGTGCGCGAGGCGTTCGTATCCGCCACGCACGAGGCCGAGCTGGCGTTCGGCAACGGCGACTGCTTCATCGAACGATTCCTCGCCCGCCCGCGCCACGTCGAAGTGCAGATCCTCGGCGACGGCGCGGGCAACGTTGTGGCCGTCGGCACGCGCGACTGCTCGCTGCAGCGCCGCAATCAGAAACTCATCGAAGAGGCACCAGCGCCGTTCCTACCCCCTGAAACCACCCGGGCGCTGGAAGACGCGGCCGTCGCCATCTGCTCCCGTGCGCACTACGAAAGCGCCGGAACCGTTGAGTTTCTGGTCGATCCGGACGGCACGATGTCGTTCATGGAAGTCAACACGCGTATTCAGGTCGAACACCCCGTCACAGAAGAGGTGACCGGCGTCGATCTGGTGGCCGCACAGCTGGCGATCGCCGAAGGCGCGCATGTCACCGACATTCCCGGCTTGGAACACGGCACCCCCGTTCCGCATGGGCATGCGATCGAGTTCCGCATCAACGCGGAGGATCCATCCCTTGGTTTCGTACCGTTCCCCGGCATCGTCGAGCGGCTGAACGTGCCGACCGGACCGGGCATCCGCTTCGATTCCGGCGTTGCGCAAGGCGGCGCGATTCCGGGGCAGTTCGATTCGATGATCGCCAAACTGATCGTCTCCGCGCCGTCGCGTTCGGCCTGTCTGACGCGCGCCCGCCACGCATTGGATGAGCTGGCGATTGCCGGCGTGCCAACGGTCCGCAAATTCGACCAGGCCGTGCTCGAACAGCCAGCTTTCGTGGCGACGGACGGCGATTTCGGCGTCTACACGCGCTGGATCGAAGAGGAATTCCTGCCTTCCGTGGACGTGCGCACGCTGGCCGACGGCAAACCGGGTCGCCGGGCCGCAGCGCCCGAACCGGTGGAAAGCTGGGTCGAGGTCGATGGCAAACGCGTGCGATTGGGCCTGCCCGCTTCGCTCGCCTCCGTCGCCGCGCTGGGCGCGGGGCTGGCCGGATTGGCTGGAGCCGGCGCAACGGGGGACCCTGCCCTCACGTCCGATTCTGGCGAATCGGTCATCCAAGCCCTGCTGAACGCCTATCAAAAGTCCGTTCCAGCAGGATCGGGCACGCAGACCGCCGCAAACTCGGATATCGCAAGCACCCAAGACACCCCTATCGAATCGACCATCACCGGCACGGTCGTCCGCTGGCTCGCCGATGACGGCGCGCACGTTGAGGAAAACGAGCCGATCGTCGTACTCGAGGCGATGAAGATGGAAACCGAAATCACCGCCCCCGTTGCCGGCATACTGCACCGATCGGCGCAGGTCGGCGACACCGCGCAATACGGCGACCCCCTCGGCGCCATCGGTTAACGCGGCGGCCGGCTGACACGGCTGCCGGCCGTCGGGTGAACCGCACGCCCCTTACACGCAACGCATCGCAATCGCAAAAACAAAACCCAGACCACGGAAGGAACGCAACATGAGCATGCTGGATTGGCGGTATTATCCGAAAATCGCGCGTATCGCACGCATGGCGGGAGCCGACGTCGGACGCGGTTCCGAAACGTTGATGACGTATTCGCGCGGCGATTTGTTCCGATCCGCACGCCACTTGTCGGGCAGCAAGGAAGGTCGGCCCGCCCGCGCGCTGGTGGTCACCGGCTTCTACATTCCGAAGGCCGCGCAACCCGCTGCGGAAACGGACGGCCCGTTGGGTGCGCTGGAAGTATGCATGGCATTGCGTGCGATTGGCGGTGACGCATGGCTGGTCAGCGACGAATGCTGCGCGCCGGTGATTCGCCCGTCCGCATTGGGTTTCCTGCCGGACGACCACGTGCTGATCGCGCCGAATGCCAATCCCAAGGGCGGTTTTGACGCCTGGCTCAACGGCGTCATCGACCTTGCCAAAACCGAACATATCGATACGCTCGTCTACATCGAACGCGTCGGCCCGGCGCGCGACGGCAGCCCGCACAACATGCGCGGCATCGACATCACCGAATGGACCGCGCCGCTGAGCCAGCTCACGCTGCTCGGCCTGCACACGATCGGCGTGGGCGACGGCGGCAACGAGATCGGCATGGGCCGTGTGGAGGACTACGCCATCGAAGGGGTGGTCGACCACGGCGAGAACATCGCCTGCACGGTGCCGACCGACCAGCTGGTGGTGGCCGGCACGTCGAATTGGGGCGCGCACGCGCTTGTCTGTGCGATGCGCGCGTTGGGCAGCAACGCCGTCGACCCGTATCTTGAACCGACGTGGCAGGAGCGCGTGCTGGACGTGATCGTCGAATACGGCGGCCTCGACGGCGTGCATATGACGAACGTGGCGACCGTCGACGGCCTCGAACCCGACCGTTACTTTAAGCAGGTCGGCCAGCTTACGGACTGCGCCCGCAGCTGAAGTCCTGTGCCCAAGGCTGAGGGCCCTGCGCTCGCGGCTGCCCCCGCATGTCCGTCGTTTTCGAATCGGGCGCCGGAGACATGCGCCGCGATTCGGCCGAAAGCCGGTTCGACACGCCCGAACACCGGTTGCGGTTTTGGTGTCGAGCCCCATTTTGCGGTAATATCGAACCGGTTCGACACAACCGTGGGAATGGCCGTAAGGACTCCCGCAAAGAATCTCGCAACGACTTTTTGGAACCGAAGGAGGCTCCATGAAAAACAAGGTGCAGCTCATCACTTACGCCGACCGCCTTGGCGACGGCACCATCAAGTCGATGACCGACATTCTGCGCACCCGCTTCGACGGTGTGTACGACGGCGTTCACATCCTGCCGTTCTTCACCCCGTTCGACGGCGCCGACGCAGGCTTCGACCCGATCGACCACACCAAGGTCGACGAACGTCTCGGCAGCTGGGACGACGTCGCCGAACTCTCCAAGACCCACAACATCATGGTCGACGCCATCGTCAACCACATGAGCTGGGAATCCAAGCAGTTCCAAGACGTGCTGGCCAAGGGCGAGGAGTCCGAATACTATCCGATGTTCCTCACCATGAGCTCCGTCTTCCCGAACGGCGCCACCGAAGAGGACCTGGCCGGCATCTACCGTCCGCGTCCGGGCCTGCCGTTCACCCACTACAAGTTCGCCGGCAAGACGCGCTTGGTCTGGGTGAGCTTCACCCCGCAGCAGGTGGACATCGACACCGATTCCGACAAGGGTTGGGAATACCTCATGTCGATCTTCGACCAGATGGCCGCCTCTCACGTCAGCTACATCCGCCTCGACGCCGTCGGCTACGGCGCCAAGGAAGCCGGCACCAGCTGCTTCATGACCCCGAAGACCTTCAAGCTGATCTCCCGTCTGCGTGAGGAAGGCGTCAAGCGCGGTCTGGAAATCCTCATCGAAGTGCACTCCTACTACAAGAAGCAGGTCGAAATCGCATCCAAGGTGGACCGCGTCTACGACTTCGCCCTGCCTCCGCTGCTGCTGCATGCGCTGAGCACCGGCCACGTCGAGCCCGTCGCCCACTGGACCGACATCCGCCCGAACAACGCCGTCACCGTGCTCGACACGCACGACGGCATCGGCGTGATCGACATCGGCTCCGACCAGCTCGACCGCTCGCTCAAGGGTCTCGTGCCGGATGAGGACGTCGACAATCTCGTCAACACCATCCACGCCAACACCCACGGCGAATCCCAGGCAGCCACTGGCGCCGCCGCATCCAATCTCGACCTCTACCAGGTCAACAGCACCTACTATTCGGCGCTCGGGTGCAACGACCAGCACTACATCGCCGCCCGCGCGGTGCAGTTCTTCCTGCCGGGCGTGCCGCAGGTCTACTATGTCGGCGCGCTCGCCGGCAAGAACGACATGGAGCTGCTGCGTAAGACCAACAACGGCCGCGACATCAACCGCCACTACTATTCCACCGCCGAAATCGACGAGAACCTCGAGCGTCCGGTAGTCAAGGCTTTGAACGCCTTGGCCAAGTTCCGCAACGAGCTCGACGCCTTCGACGGCGAATTCTCCTACGAAGCCGACGGCGACACGTCCATCACCTTCAGCTGGAAGGGCGCCGAAACCTCGGCCTCACTCACTTTCGAGCCAGGCAAGGGCCTCGGCGTGGAGAACACCGCATCCGTCGCGTCCCTCACCTGGACCGACGGCGCCGGTGAACACCATACCGACGATCTGATCGCCGAGCCGCCGGTCGTGGCGTAAGGCACAGCAGGCCTAAAGGCCACACAATCAGGGCGTTCGATCCATGGGGGCGGGTGCCCTGATTCATTGCAGTTTTGCCGCGCATCAACATATGTTGCGATGCATATGTTGATGCGCGGCGGGTATATAACCAACACCATCATTGAGAGGGGAAACGCATGAATGATTTCGTGCGTCCGGGCATCGACGATCGCCCAGACTACGACAAGGCGCTAACGGATGAGCAGAAGGAATCCGTAGCCCGCCTGTCGATGCATCCGCAAGACACCAAAACCATCGCTCCCACCGAAGGCGTCAGCGATGCAAGCCGCCAGTCCGCGCGCATGAGCGAAGCCAACTACCCCGCATCCATCGCAGGCCGCGGCGAAGTGCCGGACCCGGAATCCGCCATGATGGATATGCGCGATCCCATGGTCGCCTCGGACGGTTCGCGTCCGAGCAAATTCAACGTATTTCGTCTTGGCCTCGGTTTCACATTCTCTCTGATCATCACCGGCATCGTCTGGGTGTCGCTATCCAGCATCCTGCTACCGCAGCTGGTCGACCAGATCGCGCCCGACCAGCGTGCAGCATTCATCGGCCTGATCAATTCCGTCGGCTCCGTAGTGGCACTGTTCGCCAATATCATTTTCGGCACCCTGTCCGATCTGACCAGATCGCGTTTCGGCAAGCGTACACTGTGGATCTGCTCCGGTGGCGTGCTGTGCGGCCTGTGCGCGTTCGGCCTGACCTTTACCAAATCCCTGCCGGTGATTCTGCTTCTGTGGTGCGGCATGCAGCTGTTCTATAACTGGATGAACGCCCCGTTTGTGGCGACCATGTCTGATCGTGTGCCAGACAAGTACCGTGGCACCGTATCCTCCTTCATGGGTGGCGGCGGTGTGCTCGGCCAGACCGCCGGCTCCCTGGTCGGCTCCCTGCTGATCTCCAATATCAATCTTGGTTTCGCCATCGGCGCCATCGGCTTTGCCGCTGTCGGATTCCTGGTAATCGGCATCTGGCCGAAGGAACAGTCCAACGTGGACGAGCCGCGTGCCGAAATGAACATCAAGAACATCCTCAAGGCGTTCATTCCGCCGGTCGGCAAGGGCGCCCGCAACTTCTACTACGCACTATTCGGACGTCTGATGATGGTTGCCGGCTATCAGATGATCACCGGCTACCAGCTGTACATCATCAAGTACTACACGCTATCCGACTCCGGTCTCGATGCCAATGGTTTGAAGCTTAAAGCCGCCAGCATCGTCGCCACCATGTCCGTGATCACCATGGTGGTGTCGCTACTCGCCGCCTTCACCGCAGGCCCGATCTCCGACCGTTTTGGCATGCGTAAGATTCCCGTGGCGGGAGCCTCCGTATTGTTCGCCATCGGTGCGGCCATGCCATGGATCTTCCACAATGCGATAGGTATGTATCTGTTCGCCGCCATCGCAGGCTTCGGCTACGGCGTTTACAATGCCATCGACCAGGTGCTGAATATCTCCGTGCTGCCGAACCCCGCCGAAGCCGGCAAGGACCTGGGCGTGCTCAACATGGCCAATACACTGTCTTCCGTGCTGGGATCCGCATTGACCTCCGCATTGGTCATGATCACCGGCAACTATGCGCTCGTGTTCCCGGCTTGCATCATCGTGGTGCTTATCGCCGTGTTCCTCATCATGCGCATCAAGGGCGTGAAGTGACGATAAAACCGTCATAGCGCCATCTGGAATGGCGCATCGTGCGGCACGGCCTGCGATACGAAGACGAATCAACGGGAAGCCAGCGAAAGCGGCTTCCCGTTTCGCATATCTCAGGTATCCAAGAGCCGACACTCCACCACCAGTTCCGGCCCGCCGCAGCCGCACAACCTGCGCCTCATGCAGATACGCCCCGCAGCGTACTCTAAAACCCATAGGAGAGAAGCCATTCGCAATATGCCGAACGGCATGGTCGAATGGTTGCATCGCATCGAGGGGTAGAGGAACAACTGTGCTGAAACCATACGTTCGCCCGGGCATCGACGATCGCCCTGATTACGACAAAGCACTCAGTAAGGAAGACAAGGCGTCCGTGGCGCGCCTCGCACGCGAAGATCGCCGCCTGCCTCCAGAAGCATCGGCCAAACAGCCGGGAGCGCAGACGGCACGCCTTACCGCAGCCGGCGGCGCTTCGGCGGCAGCTGCCGGCGTCGAAGCCGCGGTTCCCGACTACTCCTCATCATTCCTCGACATGCGAGACCCCATGACCGCCGCGGACGGCACCAAACCGTCCCGCGCAGGCGTACTGCGACTGAAATGGGCGTTCGCGCTCGCCGCCGTGCTCATCACCGCACCATGGACGATGCTGAACCTGATCGCCATCCCCAACCACATTGCGCTGCTATACGGGCTGAACACCGAAACCGTGCTGGCGGACGGCGCCAAAGAAGCGGCGCTTGCCACACCGTTGGCCGTCATCATCGCTTTGGGAGCGGTGCTGTCCATTATCGTCACGCCGGTCATCTCCACACTGTCCGACCATACGCGAGTCATAGTCGGCAGACGCACACCCTGGCTTATCGGCGGCGGCGTATTCGCGGCACTGGTAACACTGATTCTCAGCGCCGCCGATACGCTGACCGGCCTGATCGCCGGATGGCTGTTCATCCAGCCCGCATACGCCATGCTCACCGTGCCCCCTATCCGCTGCCATCGCCGAACGCGTACCCGATAAATTCCGCGTAGGCGTCGAACGTTGGCATGCGGTCGGCGTGCTGGTGGGACAGGCGGCAGGCGGTGTGATCGGCGGCATGTCGATCGCCTTCGGAGCCACCGACATATTCATGTGTGCGGCGATGCTGTTTGTTGTTTCCGGCATCATCCCCGTACTGGTCTGGCCGCATGAGCGTTCAAGCGTCGATCAGCGGTGGGCCCACTGCAACTGGGAAGAAGCCTTCTCCGTATTGCGCGGACCGCGAGGCGACAATGCGGCCGTGTTCCACCGGCTGTTCTGCTCCCAGCTGTTCATGATGGCCGCCATGGCCCTGACCAGCGTATTCCTGTGGTATGTTGTGCGATTCTCGCTGTATGGCGGCGGCGATCCGGGCGACTCCACTCCGCTCACACTCCCCGCAGGCACACTGGTCATGATGTTTGCCATCACCATATTCGGCGGCGCATTGCTGGCCACCGGCTTGTCAGGCATCATCGTCGACCGCATCGATGACATGCCGGGACTGCGCAACCGCAATTTCCGCATCGCCATCGTGATTGCGGGCGGACTATACGTAGTCGGCCTGGTAGCCGGCATGGTTACCGTGATGATGGGCGGGGAGAAACTGTTCCTGGCACTGGCGTTCCTCGGCGGCTTCAGCCTGAGCATCTACGACGTGCTCATGCGCTCGCTGGTGGTCGAATCACTGCCCGACTCGCGCAATGCCGGGCACGACCTGGGGTTCTACGCGTTGGCGAAGCCGCTGGGATTGATTCTGGGAGCCGCCCTGGGCGCTGCCGCGGTGAATGCATTCGCTCCGTCGTTCGGGTATGTGGCAGTGTTCCCGGCTGCGATCATTTGCGTGTGCGTGGCCGTCGCTTTGCCGTTGACCGTAAGCAGAATCGACGGCGACTGACGGCTGCCAAAACGGTATGTTCACATAGTGAACACCTGGTAGATACTGCGGGAAACGGCTCCTATGGTCATATCGCAGTTCGGATGGAAATCCGAAAAGAAAACTTCGAAACCGAAAGGAGGTTCGCCACGATGACTGGATTCAATGCGCTCGCACTGCTGTCCGCACGAATTATTATCCCGTCTTCGTTGGCGGACTGATTCGGCATACAAGCTTGAGCCCCGCCAACGAAGGCAGGGCGGCAAGCGAGAATCTTGAGGCCCTGCACAGTGCGGGGCTTTTTTGTTGCCCGTCCACAAGGCGCATGCAGCGAAAACAAGCAGCAACGAAGAAACACGCCACAGCGTGGGTGACCGGTCAGAAGGGGCCGCCCACACCAGAGAATGAGTAAGAAGGGCATTCCTCATGACTGCAGCCGATACGACTACGTCCGGCAAGCTGAAATCAATGGCTCGCGATTCGGTCAAAACCGTGATCGCAGCATCCATGGTCGGCACCGCCATCGAGTTCTACGACTTTTACGCATACGGCACCGCCGCTGCGAATTATTTCCCGAAGGTGTTCTTCGGAGACACCACCAATCCGACCGTCGCGCTGCTGGCCAGCCTGCTGACCTTCGCCATCGCGTTCATCGCCCGTCCGCTGGGCTCGTTGGTGTTCGGCCACTTCGGCGACCGTATGGGCCGCAAGACCACGCTGGTGGTCTCCCTGCTCACCATGGGCATTGCCACCTTCCTGATCGGCTGCCTGCCGACCTACAACCAATGGGGTGTCGCGGCCGTCGCCGTGCTGTGCCTGTGCCGTTTCGTGCAGGGCATCGGACTGGGTGGTGAATGGTCGGGTGCCGCGTTGGTGGCCACCGAGAACGCTCCGGAAGACAAGCGCGCGCTGTACGGCTCCTTCCCGGAGCTGGGCGCCCCGATCGGCTTCTTCCTGTCGAACGGCACTTACTTCCTGCTGGAGACCTTCAACGACAATGACGCGATGCTTGCCTGGGGCTGGCGCGTGCCGTTCCTGCTGTCCTCCATCCTCGTGATTGTCGGCCTCGTCGTCCGCGTCCAGATGGAGGAGACCCCGATCTTCCGTATGGCCCAGGAGCAGAAGAAGGTCGTCAAGTCCCCGCTTACCGAAGTGTTCAAGAAGAGCTGGAAGGAAGTCATCCAGGCCACGTTCCTGGTGGCCGTCACCTACACGCTGTTCTACACGCTGGCAACCTGGTCCCTCGCTTGGGGCACCAAGATCGTCGAGCAGGGTGGTGGCAACCTGGGCTTCACCAACCAGGAGTATCTGCTGATGCTGATGATCGCCGTCTGCGTGTTCGCCGCGTTCATCGTGATCTCCTGCGTGAACGCCGACAAGTTCGGCCGCAAGCGCGTGATCATCATCTCCTCCTGCTGCCTTATCGCGTTCGCCCTGCTGTTCCCGTTCCTGCTTGATCCGGCGGTCGTCGGTCAGCGCAACTTCGCCACCAACCTGCTGTTCCTGTGCATCGGCTTCGCTCTGATGGGTACCGCGTTCGGTCCGATCGGCGCCTTCCTGCCGGAACTGTTCGACGCGAACGTGCGTTACTCCGGCTCCGGCATCGGCTACAACCTGGCTGCCATCGTCGGCGCGGCCTTCGTGCCGACCATCGCCACTTGGCTGTCCCATCATTGGGGCGTGCATTCCGTGGGCCTGTACCTCGGTGTGATGGCCCTGTGCTGCCTCATCGCGGTGTTGAGCTGCAAGGAAACGAAGAACGTCGACTTCACCAAGTGACGCCGACCGGCTTGCCGGGCTGCTTCGCTTGGGGTGGCTCGGAGCCTTAGAAAAAACGTTTGACGTGAATATAGCCACTATGTGAACGCCAACAGACATCATAAAGAAAGCGGTACTAGAACAGTTCCGCAGGAGAGGCGGAGTGGTTCCTCGGACACAATCCGGGGGGAGCAACATCCTAGGAATCACTCGCCGTGATAACAACCGAAAAAAGAATAGAAAATAGCGAGTTTGTTCGGAAAAAACAAGTTCCGAATCGCAAAAAACAATAAAGGAGCGCCAATTATGGCAGCAACTATCTGGTACGAAAAGGACGCCGATCTGTCCGTGTTCGATGGCAAGAAGGTGGCCATCCTCGGTTACGGTTCCCAGGGCCACGCCCATGCGCTGAACCTGCGTGATTCCGGTGTCGACGTCGTCGTCGGCCTGCGTCCTACCTCCAAGTCCGTGGAGTATGCCAAGGAGCAGGGCCTCGAGGTCAAGTCCGTCGCTGACGCCGTTGCCGAAGCCGACGTGGTGATGATCCTGCTGCCTGACCAGTACCAGGCCGCCGTGTACAAGAAGGACGTCGAGCCGAACCTGAAGCCGGGCGCTGCTCTGGCCTTCGCTCACGGCTTCAACATCCACTACGGCTACATCAAGCCGACCGAGGACCATCCGGTCTTCATGGTCGCCCCGAAGGGCCCGGGCCACATCGTGCGTCGTGAGTACGCCGCTGGCCGTGGCGTCCCGGTCGTCGTGGCCGTCGAGCAGGATCCGGATGGCAAGACCTGGCCGCTGTGCCTGGCTTACGCCAAGGCTCTGGGCGCGCTGCGTGCAGGCGCCATCAAGACCACCTTCACCGAGGAGACCGAGACCGATCTGTTCGGCGAGCAGGACGTCCTCATGGGTGGCATCAACCACCTGTGCGATATGGGCTTCGATGTGCTGACCGAGGCTGGCTACCAGCCGGAGATCGCCTACTTCGAGGTGTTCCACGAGCTGAAGATGCTGGTCGACCTGGCCAACGAGGGTGGCCTGAACAAGGCTCGTTGGTCCTGCTCCGACACCGCCCAGTACGGCGACTACACCTCCACGGTCATCACCGAGGAGACCAAGAAGCGCATGCAGTACCAGCTCAAGCGCATCCAGGACGGCTCCTTCGCCAAGGAGTTCATGGATGACCAGGCCGCTGGCGCTCCGAAGTTCAAGAAGCTGCAGGAAGAGTACAGCCACCCGCACCTGGAGACCGTTGGCCCGAAGCTGCGCGCCATGTTCTCCTGGAACAACCAGGTGGACGCCGATGCCGATATGGCCGAGTCCTTCAACGGCAAGATCGCTCGTACCCAGGTTCAGTGAGATTGCTTCGCTAGCTGCATAAGCTATTTAGCGAATTAGAAAGCGTCGCCTGCTTCATGCGGACGGCGCTTTTTGCATATCGTCGTGCGTGCGACGGTTGCGTACGTTCCGGCATAACGAAAGGCCGCCACCCAACTTGGGCGGCGGCCTTCAATCGCAGTTAATGCGATTAATCGCAATGAATGCGAGACGTTACTCAGCCACGGGCGATCTTGCCGGTGAAAGTGGCCATGTCAGCGTCGTCATCCTTGCCGTTGTTCCAAGAGAACATGGCGCGCAGCTTCGGGCCAACGCTCTCGATACGCACGTTGCCGTATTCTTCCTGCAGCTGCTTGAACTTCGGAGCGCCAGCGTCCTGATCGTCGATGAACTCCTTGGCGAAGGAGCCGTCCTGGATGCGGCTCAGATGGTACTGCATGCGCTTGCGGCAGTCTTCGTTGATGACGGTGTTGGTGTAGTCGCCGTACTGAGCGGTGTCGGAGCAGGACCAACGGGCCTTGTTCAGGCCACCCTCGTTCATGAGGTCGACGAGCATCTTCAGCTCGTGGCAGACCTCGAAGTAAGCGATCTCCGGCTGGTAGCCAGCGTCAGTGAGAACCTCGAAGCCCATTTCAACGAGCTTGTTCACGCCGCCCATGAGCACGTTCTGCTCGCCGAACAGATCGGTCTCGGTCTCCTCGGTGAAGGTGGTCTTGATGGCACCTGCGCGCAGGGCGCCCAGAGCCTTGGCGTAAGCCAGGCACAGCGGCCAGGTCTTGCCATCCGGATCCTGCTCGACGGCCACGACGACCGGGACGCCACGGCCAGCGGCGTACTCACGACGCACGATGTGGCCCGGGCCCTTCGGGGCGACCATGAAGACCGGGTGGTCCTCGGTCGGCTTGATGTAGCCGTAGTGGATGTTGAAGCCATGAGCGAAGGCGACGGCGGCGCCCGGCTTGATGTTCGGTTCGATGTCGTTGGCCCAGATGGTGCGCTGGTACTGATCGGGAGCCAGAATCATGATGATGTCGGCCTCGGCGGCGGCTTCCGGAACGGACTTGACTTCCAGACCCTGCTCCTTGGCGTGCTCGACAGACTTGGAGGTCGGGCGCAGGCCGACGACGACGTCGACGCCGGAATCGCGCAGGTTCAGCGCATGGGCGTGGCCCTGGGAACCGTAACCGATGATGGCAACCTTCTTGCCTTCGAGGACCGAGAGATCGCCGTCGTTCTCATACCAAATTTGTGCAGCCATTGTACTTGGCACTCCTTTTGTGTAGTGGGGTGAACGCTTGAAAAGCGTTCGGGTTTCTACCATTCGCAGATGAAATTCGTGGTTTCGTGCATGGATTTTGTCCTGCAAACTGGGGTCCATCCTACCGGAGCGGCCGTTTTGGTACGTATCCAGTCCACAAAGTGAGCCGCGAAATCGTAAAAAATTCGTCGCGGCGCAATCGTGATACCTTTCCTGCGAAACCCCTACGGAAGCGACGTTTCGGGCCGTTGGAATGTTGTTTCCGTTGGGAATTGCGATTAAGCCCCTACCGAAGCGACGTTTCGATCGCTGAAAATGATGTTTGTGTGGGCAAGCATGTGCTTATTTAGGTGACGCTTCACGCATTTTGGTAGGAAAGTGGCTTAGGATAGGCACGTAGGATTGTTTGATGAGGAAGCTGAAGCAATGGTCACTGCGACGGGGATTGCGCCTGGTTCCGAAATGACGGCGCAGATGGAGCAGGTGGAGGAGCGTAATGTCTCGGGCGTGCTGCATATCGCCTCGATTTTCGCCTCGCACATGGTATTGCAACGCAACAAGCCCATTGCGGTGTTCGGCGCATTGGCTGCCGATTGCGCCGGTATGGAGGTTGTGGCGGAAATACACGACTTTGACGGCTCCCTGATCGCGCAGGAACATGCTTATTCTTCGCAGAACGTGGTCAACGGCTTTTCGCAGTGGCGCGTGATGCTGCCCGCGCAACCGGAAGGCGGTCCGTACACTCTTCGTATCGTCGCGGGCAATGATGCCATCGAATTCGACGACGTGCTTATCGGCGAAGTGTGGCTCGCCGGCGGCCAAAGCAATATGGAACTTGAGTTGCGTAACAGCGAGCATGCCGACGAAGCACTTGAGGATTGCGCCGATCCGCTGCTGCGTTTCTACAATGTGCCGAAAACCGGTGTCATCAATCGCAATGCGGAAAATACGTCGAGTTGGCAGGAATCATCGCCGGAAAACAGTGGTGTGATGAGTGCCGTCGCCTACTATTTCGCACGCAAGCTGCGCTCCGAACTCGACCCCGATCTGCCGGTCGGCATTGTCGACTGCTATATCGGCGGCACGTCGATCAGCTGCTGGATGAGCGAGGACGCACTCAATTCCAGCGATGCCGGCCGCGACTATCTGACGCGCTACCAGCGTGCGATCGCAGGCAAGACGCAACAGCAGTTCGAGCTGGAAACCAGCGAATGGCAGTCGCAGATGGACGCATGGAACGCGGCTGTGGAAACGGTGCGTCAGACCAATCCGAACGCAACGAGCAGCGAGTTGAGCGAACAGTGCGGCACCTGCCCGTGGCCGCCGCCGCTCACCCCTACATCGCAATGGCGTCCGTGTGGCCCCTTCCACGCCATGCTGGAACGTATCATGCCCTACTCGCTGGCCGGTTTCCTGTGGTATCAGGGTGAGGAAGACGAGCAATACAGCGGTTCCTACCGCGAGCTGCTCGGCATGATGATCGGCGAATGGCGTGCGCTGTGGAGCGAAAATCTGCCGTTCCTCATCGTGCAGTTGCCGCAATGGATCGACGGCAAGACGGCTGCGGACGGCAACGATCCGATGCGCTGGCCGGTGCTGCGTGAGGCGCAATGGGACGCCGCGCAGTCCATAGACAACGTGTACGCCATCTGCACGATCGACTGCGGCGAATACGACAACATCCACCCGCTGGACAAGCGCACGCCCGGCGAACGCCTTGCCAATTGCGCGCTGCGGCAAATCTACGGCATGGATCGCGTTCCGGTGCACGGCCCGACGGTGCTGGGCTTCCGATGCGACCCGAACGGCCGCGTACGCCTGTTCTTCCGCTATGCGCACGGTTTGCATTTCGAAGGCACCACGCCCGGCGGCGGCGACGATGATTTCGATGGCCAGCTGCCGACTTTGGTGCGCGTGCCGGAACGTTCCGGCTTCGAACTGGCCGGTTCCGACGGTATGTTCCACCCGGCGACCGCCGCGATTTTCGTGGATTGCGACATCGATGATCTCGTCAATTCCAGAGTGAACGTGGTCGATTACAACGCTACGGAATTCGGCATTCCGATTAACAGCCGCAGCATCGGCACGATTACGCTGGCGACTCCGGATGTGCCGGAGCCGGTGGCGATGCGATACGCCTGGCGCAGTTGGGGTCCGGCTCCGCTGTTCAACGACGACGGCCTGCCCGCGCAGCCGTTCCGTCTGGACCTGACCGACCATACCTCCCCCGTCGAGTCCGCCGAGCCCGTCACCCCCGACGGCACCGCTGACTGAGGCCGTCGGTCTGGTCGCGCCGGTCTAATCGCCCCGTCTAATCGCAAAAACGGCATTCCCATCCGGCTTTTGTTACCGTAACCAGCCGATTCGGGTAACAAAAGCCGGAAGAGGAGGCCGTTTTGTGTTTTGTGCGATTACTCAGCGGTTGCGGCAGCCGCGTCGACAATCACCGCCGCGTCCTCGCCACGCTCGCTGCCGGACTTGCCAAGCGCAAGCTGGGCGGCGGCGAACAGCACCGCCAGCCAGATGACGCCGGCGATCACGGCGATGCGGTAGCTTGCGGAGAAGCACATGAGCACTACGACCAGCAGCATGAACGCGATCACCACGTACGGCGTCACGTTGGCGAACGGCAGCTTGAACGCGATCTTGTCGAGCGCTTCCTTGCCCTTCAGCCCCTTAAGTTCGGCCGGGCCATCGCCAGCCGCAACCATGCGACGGAACTTGATCTCCGTAACCATAATCATGATCCAGTTGATCGCAGCCGCGATCGTGGCGATCGACATCAGGTAATTGAACGCGAATTCCGGCCATACGAACACGACGACAACGGCAATCGCAATAATTATCGCGGAAGTGATAACACCCCCGACCGGCACGCCTTTCTTGCTGAGCTTACCCAGGTAAGCCGGCGCGTTGCCCTGCTTTGCCAGCGAATACAGCATGCGGGAGTTGGCGTACAGGCCGGAATTGTAGACGCTCATCACGGCGGTCAGGCACACGAAATTGAGGATGCCGGCGGCCGCGTGCACGCCGACGGAATCGAAGATCTGCACGAACGGGCTGGAATCGCCGTCGATCTTGCTCCACGGAATCACCGCCATAATCACGCCGAGCGCGCAGATGTAGAAGACGAGGATACGCCAGATGATGCCGTTCGTGGCCTTCGGAATGGTGGTGCGCGGATTCTCGGTTTCGCCGGCGGTGATGCCGATGAGTTCGGTGCCGCCGAAGCTGAACATCACCACGACGAGCGCCATCAAGAGGCCCGTCCACGTGCCGTCGGCGTTGCGGGTCATCAGGCCGTGCGGCAGGAATCCGCCGTCCACGGTGAACCAGTTGGCGAAGCTCGCGCGAATGCCCGACGCGGTCGGCACGTTGGCGATCACGACATACAGGCCGCCGAGAATCATGGCCAGCACGGCCACGATCTTGATGATGGCGAACCAGAATTCGAATTCGCCGAACTTGTTCACGCCCATGAGATTCAGCGCCGCGATGGCCACGAGGAACACCGCCGCCGACACCCACTTCGGAATGTTCGGGAACCAGTAGTTCACGAACGAGCCGACCACGGCAAGCTCCACCATGGCCACCAGCACGTAGTTGAACCAGTAGTTCCAGCCGGAAATGAAGCCCGCTCGCCGTGACCAGTAGCGCGTCGCGTAGTAGCTGAACGCGCCAGCCTTCGGATCCTCGACCGCCATTTCGCTCAGAGCGCGCACGATCATGAAGATCGCGAGACCGCCGACGAGGTAGGCGAGCAGAATGGACGGGCCGGCCAGCTGAATGGATTCGCTGGAGCCGTAGAACAGGCCGGTGCCGATGGCGCCACCCAGCGCGATGAGCTGGATATGGCGGTTTTTCAACGATTTACGGAGCGTCGGCGGAACCGGCACGTCGTCGGTTCCACGCGGCTTCTTTGCGGCGGTGACGTCGCTCATGGAGATTTCCTCTTCTCTGTTTCCTTGCGATTGCGCGTTGTGCGTTGCGCTCGCTGCTTGCGTTGCGTGCTGTTGCACGCTTGCATGTGCTTGTTTTGCTTGCTTTTTTGCGATTCGCCCTTTGTGAGGGAACGTTTCCGATTGTAGCGGGAAGCGGCGGGCAAAGTGTTGGTTTGTTCGTTCCGGAATGTCTGGTTTGCTTAACGGGTTGTTTGGTTTAGAAGTTCGATTCGCGCGATTGCTGTGCGATTCGAACGCGCGATTTGGACACGTGTTGCGGATGTGCGGTTTGGCGCGTCTTTCCAAGCTTCATGGTGTTCAATGGAATGAGGGGCTACGAACGGAGGTCGACATGGCATTCGTCAAGGACATGCTGCGAATGTGGGCGCATTCGTGGAAAAGATTCATTTCCATCGCCATGATCACGTTGCTCGGTGTGGCCGTGCTCACCGGCATTTACGCGGGCTGCCGTGACGCGTTCCGCAGCACCGACCGCTTTTTCGACGCGCAGGGCCTGCACGACGTCCAGGTGCTGTCCACCGCGGGCCTGTCGAACGGCGATATCGCCGCGTTGCGCAAGGTGAACGGTGTTGCGAAAGTGCAGGCGGAACGGTCGCAGGAAGTGACGTTCGATTTGGACGGCCGCAAGTCGGCGACCATGCAGGAAATCGGCACGGACGGCATTGACCAGCCATACTTGCAGGAAGGGCGCATGCCGAAGAAAGCCGGCGAAATCGCGGTAACCAGGAAATTTATTCGCGATTCGGGCAAGCATATCGGCAGCCGCCTCACCGTAACCCCCGAATCGGCTTCCTCCGATACTTCCGATACTTCCGATACGAACGGTGCGGACGGCACGAATGAAACGAACGGCACGGACGAGGCGCCGAGCTTCCCGACCAAGCTCACCATCGTGGGCGTGGTGCTCGATCCGCAGAACCTGAGCAACCCGGACGGCTACTCCGCCATGACCTCGTTCCGTTCCACCGCCACCACCGACTACACGTTCTTCGCGCCGTCCGATGGCGTGACCGGCACCCTCTGCACGTCCGCCACGCTGCTCGTCAAGGGCGCGGCCGCCGAAAGCACGTTCGACGAATCGTACGAAAACACCGTCAAGCAGGTGACCGACCGCATCGACGGCACCGTGAAAACCGACCGCCAGAAGGCCCGCCGGCAGGAACTGCTCGACGCGGGCAACAGGAAGATCGCCGACGCGCGTGCGGAGGCCGACAAGAAGTTCGCGGACGCGCAGTCGCAGATCGACGCGAATCGGCAGCAATTCAACCAGCAGGTCGACCAGATTGTCAGCATGCAGGCGGGCGCGGCAGCTGCGGGAGCTGCGGCAAACGGCGCGAACGCAGGTGCGGCGGCGGCCGCAGGTGCAACTACCCCCCAACTTGACGAAACCACGCGTGAAACAATGCGTGAAACCATCATCGCCGCTAGTCCCGAACTGACGCAAGCCAAGCAGCAGCTCGACCAGGCGCAATCGCAATTGAACGAGCAGAAGGCAAGTACCGAACAAACGCTGAAAACCAAGGAAAACGAGCTGAAAACCAGCATTCCGCAAGTACGCTGGTATGTGCAGGACCGGCAGTCGCTCGGCGGGTTCAGCGCGCTCAAATCCGACCTCGACTCCATCCAATCGCTCGGCAACGCGTTCCCGATTGTGTTCCTGCTGGTGGCCGTGATGATGAGCCTGACCGCCATGGCGCGCATGGTCGAAGAGGACCGCTCGCTCATCGGCACGTACGTGGGGCTCGGCTACGGGCGGCTGGCGGTCGCGTCGCGCTACCTGCTGTTCGCGTTGCTCGCCTGCCTCATCGGCGGCGGCCTCGGCCTGATCGCCGGCTTCCTTGGCATTCCTGCGTTCCTGCTGGTCGTATTGCAAGGCATGTATGTGATGCCCGGCCTGCGACTGGAATACGACTGGCTGTACGGCTCGCTCGGCATCGCGCTGTTCGTGGTCGGCGTGCTCGCCGCCACCATCTACGCGTGTGTGCAGGAGATGCGCATGACGCCCGCCGCGCTGATGCGTCCGAAAGCGCCGCGCGCCGGCTCGCGCATTCTGTTGGAACGGATTCGGCCGGTCTGGAATCGCATCGGCTTCCTCGGCAAAGTGACCGCGCGCAACATCTTCCGCTTCAAGTCGCGCCTCATCATGACGGTCGGCGGTGTGGCCGGCTGCACCGCGCTGATCGTCTGCGGCCTGGCCATCAACGACACCGTCGCAGACCTCGGCATCAAGCAATACCGCGACATCTACCAGTACGACCTGATGGTGGTTTCCGACGATTCGGACGCGTCGGCGATGCGCACGAAAGTCGCGTCAGACGGGCGCGTCACGTCATCGCTTGACGTGCGCATAGAGTCGGGCGATTTGACGGTTGCGGGCAGTGGCGACGGTGACAGCGGCAAGGCCGGCAGCAGCGGCAGCGAAAGCATCCAGCTGGTCGCGGTGCCGGAAAAGCATCTGTCCGATTTGGGCGAAATGGTCACGTTGCAGCCGGTCTCGTCCGGCATACTGGGCACGTCCGGCGTCGGCAAAACCGGTTCGCTGAAACTCGATGACGATGGCGTGATCGTCGCGCAGTCGGCGGCAAGCGCGCTGGGCGTCAAGGCCGGTTCCAAGGTGCGACTGACCAACGGCGACGGCGTGCAGGCGACGGCGAAGGTGAGCGCGGTGAATCGCAACCTCATCGGCTCGGATGTGTATGTAAGCGAAACCTACTACGCCAAGCTTTTCGACTCGAAAGACGCGAAGAACACCAAGAATTCCAAGAGTTCCGAGGATTCCGAGGCTCTGACGTGGAACGCCATGCTCGCCAAGCTTTCCGGCTCCGACACTTCGCAAACCGACTATGCGGAATCGCTCGAAGAGGACAGTTCGGTGATGAAGGCTGTAAGCTGCGCGCACATGGCCGACAGCTTCAAATTCGACCTCATGGGCGCGGTGGTGGCGCTGATCGTGGCGCTTGCCGGCGGTCTGGCACTGGTGGTGCTGTTCACGCTCGCCAATACGAACGTGTCGGAACGCGTGCGCGAGATGGCCACGCTCAAGGTGCTTGGCTTCTTCGACCGCGAAGTGCACCATTACGTGAACCGCGAGATGATGATCCTCACCGTCATGGGTGTGATACTGGGCCTGCCGCTCGGCCGGCTCGTCGGCGGCATGCTGACGATGGCGCTCAACATGCCCTCGTTGTATTTCGAGGTGGAGGTCAAGCCGCTGAGCTACGTGATCGCGGCCGTGGCGACCATGGCCTTCGCGCTGCTCGTGCAGCTGTTCGTCAACCCCGTCCTCGACCGCATCGACCCCATCAGCTCTCTCAAGTCCGTGGAGTAGCGCCCCTCCGAAGCCCTCTCAGTTCTTCGGGTAGCGGTAGCTGTGGGGGAGTTGGGTGGTGAGCTGCGGGTCCAGGCCGAGTTCCTTGAGTTGGCGGTCGATTTCGAGGCGCGCACGTTCCACAAGTTCGGCGCGACGGCTGTCCAAACCGTTCAGCCCCTCCTGCTTTTCCAGCGATTCCAACGTCTCCGCCATACGCTTGAGCCGGTCCTGATGGTGCAGCAGCGCACGCACCTGCGCATGTTCGCGTACGATCGTCCGCCAATCGGATGGCGTGTGTGCAATCTCCCGAACCGCGGTGACCGGATGCACGTCGGCCACCTGATATGTGATCGAGCCAAGGAGTGGCATCAGGAACACTGTAATCGCGCCGGCTGCGACCAGTGTTGACGCGGTGTCGCCTTGCATGGTACCGACCTTCACCGCCAGTGACGTGACGGCGACGATGATCGGCAGCGCGGTCGTGCAATACAGCGCTACGGTGACGCGGTGATGCGATGACAGCGGATTCTCGCGTTTATCGAGCGATAGCGCAACATATACGGGCACCGCGCGAATCAGCATGAGCATGACGATGAATGCGACGAGCAGTGCAGGCCGGCCTGCCACGGCGCGCACGTTGATCGCGGCGCCTGACACCACAAAAAACACAGGAATAAGGAAGCCATAGCCGACACCCTCCAACTTCATTTCCAGCGACTTGCTGCCGTCGGGAATGATGTAACGCAGGATAAAGCCTGCGGCGAACGCGCCGAGCACCGCGTCAAGTTCGAACAGTGCGGAAATGGTGACAAGAAAGATGAGCAGGAATGTGGTCAGTCGCATGAGCGTTTGCGATGACGTGTTCGCATTTTCCGTAAGGAAACGGTACAGGCGATGGCCGGTTTTCAGTGCTTTCGTAGGTAGCATCGCGCACAGTAGGCAGATGGCAAGGAACGCGCCGAGCACGAGCATGGTTTGCCAGCCGGTTCGGGTGGATAGCAGGATAGCCATGGCAAGGATTGGGCCGAGTTCGCCCCACGTTCCGTACGAGATGATGGCGTCGCCGATGGGGGTGCCTTCGAGGTTGCGTTCCTTGAGAATCGGCATGAGCGTGCCGAGCGCGGTGGTGGTGAGTGCGATTACCGTGGCCACGCCGTTGATGCCTTGCTTGGTGAAGAACGGAAGGAATGTCACAACCAGCCAGGCGAGGCCTAGCGTGATTCCCCATGTAAGCAGTCCGACTTTGCCTTGATGTCCGGCGAGTCGTTTGGGGTCGATTTCGTAGCCGGCGAGCAGGAACAGGAACGCCATGCCGAGCTCGTTCAAGAGTTTCACGGCGTCGTTTACTTCGATCACGCCTAGTCCGTACGGGCCGAGCGCGGTTCCGGCGGCGAGCAGCAGCACGGTTTGCGGAATGAACTTGCCCGGGATCAGCTGCGCCACGATTGGGCTGACGGCCGCCACCGCCATGATGATGGTTAATGAAACGAGCTCTTGCGTCATGTTTCCAGCCTAGTGAGTCTGCGTGACGGTGCTCGGATACGCGGTGACCCCCATGACGCGCTGGGGGTGAGGTTAAGTTTTTGTTAATTTTATGGGGGGGGGGTTCTATAAGCTTTTATTATCCGTGGAAAATGGTGGAACTGTTTTGTTTGTAAGCGCACTAGGTAGGGTGCAAAGTCCGTCCGGAACGCCATATAATGTCCCTGTACTAGGTGGTTCAAGGGGGCTTAAACTGATGGCAGGCATTTTGCGAAGGGGCACGTGTGGCGGGTCGAGAAGCAGCGAGTCGCAAGATACGCGCACCTACGTTCCGCCGACGTTCGCCGAGGCGACCGATGTGTCCGAAGAGATTCGCGAGCGTCGTGCCGACGTGGGTAGATCCATTGCCCTGCGTGTGCTTGCGGCGGTGCTGATTTTCTCCGCAATCGGCATTGGTCTTTTCCCGAAAGTGCTGCAATACCAGTCCGCGCAAAAGCTGGCGAGCACGTCCGCCCGTTCCGAGCAGAGCGTCGCGGGCTGGCCGTATCCGCAGGCCGACGAGGCATTCGCCGCAGCTGGGGCGTACAACAAGCGTCTCGCCGAATCGGGGCAGCCGGTGATTGGCGAGGCTGAGGATCCGCTCGCCGAGTTGTACAACAACAATCAGTCCGACTCCAGCGACGGTTCCGGTTCCAGCTCGACGGGCGCAGGCACCACCGGCGATGGTAACAAGGATTCCGCTAGCTCCAAAGACGCGGAATACCAGCGTTTGCTGGATACTGGCGATGGCGTGATGGGGGCCATCCGCATTCCGAAGATTTCCGTGAACCTGCCGGTTTACCATGGCACGTCGGAGCAGACGCTTGCGTCCGGTGCGGGGCATTTGTATGGCAGTAGTCTGCCGGTGGGTGGCAAGGATACGCATGCGGTGATTACCGGACATCGGGGTTTGGTTGAAGCCTCAATGTTTACGCGTTTGGATGAGATGCGGGTTGGCGATTACTTCTATATCGATGTGATGGGCCATACGCTTGGCTACAAGGTGGATCGCATCACCGAAATCAACCCGGATGACACGTCGAAGTTGAAGATCGTGCCCGGCGAGGACCGTGTGACGTTGATGACATGCACCCCGTATGGCGTGAATACGCATCGTCTGTTGGTTTCGGCATTACGTTCCGCCATTCCCGAAGAGATTCCCGCGGAGGATGATGCGGCAAAAGATGTGCGTGTGATTGCGGGCGTGGTGTCAGCTGCCACGTTGCTGGTCGGTTTGTTGTTGGTTTGGCTGCTCCGCTGTCCGTGGCATGTCCGTAGGCATGCCGCTTGGTGGCCAAAGCGCAACTAGGGGTTGATGGCGTTAATGTTGCACTTGACAGATGCTTTTTTGTCGGGGAAAATTCTGAAAGAGACATGACAACGTTTGCTTATAGTTTTTGCATCGCGATTTACGGGGGTAAGAATACTCTAGAATCGCGATGATATGTGCGATTTCAAGGAAAGTATATCCCCTTGATTACCTCGTTGGGAGGGTATGTATCCCTCTGTTTTTCTCCTTAAGGTTTAGGCAACGAAGCGATTGTCGGACGGTATGTGAAGCGAAGACGCATCAAATATACCGGTCGAAGGAGGAAGGTATTTCCCGATTGCTTAACGGTGCAAGGGGGTAGGCGTATGAGACACGTCTTTGAGCGAAACAGGGCGAGGGGCACAGGTCTGTTCACGCGTCGTGTCATTGCGGCCGTCGCGACGGTCGCAATGCTCGCCGGCGTGGGGTGCGTCACTGCTTCGTCAGCGGCGGCGGAAGATGCCACGGGAGCCTTGGAACAACAAATCGAGCAGCCGGTATTGCAAGAATCTGGGCAAGAGGATTCACAGCCGGTGGAACAAAATTTGATGGTGGGAGAAGAGCAGCCGTCAGAGCAAGAGCAGCCGTCAGATCAAGAGGCTTACCAGCAAGTCGAACAAGAAACGGAACAAGAAACGAAAGAAGAGACTGAGCAGTGGGTTGAGCAGGAGGTTGAACAACAATCTGAACAACCTGATGAGCAGCCAGTTACGTTGTCCGCTCAACCGATTGCGCGAGCAAATCGGGCGCAGTCGGTTGCTCAGAACGAGACTGGTTCTCAGTTGGGCGCTCCGGAGAAGCATAAGCGCATCAAAAAGAACAATGATGGCAGTTACACCGTGAACGTGGATGTGAAGGGCGCTGCCAGCAGCACCACGGTCACCACCACCCAGCCGATCGACTTCACGCTGGTGCTGGATGTGTCCGGTTCGATGGACGATCCGATGAGTAAGACGGATCGGACCAAGCGGTTAGACGCACTGAAAGAAGCGGTTAAAGCATTTCTTGATGAAGCCGCGAATACTAATACGGAGGCCGGTTCCGAACTGGTTCGCGTTGGACTGGTGAAGTTCGCCGGCGATAAAACGGACAAAATCGGGGATGACATGTACCGAAGTGGTGGGTACACCTACAACTACTCCCAAATCGTTAGCAATCTGACTGCGGATATGAACGGTCTGAAGAACAAAGTCAGCAAACTCAAAGCCGCTGGCGCCACCCGCGCCGACAATGGATTCAATCGTGCGGTCAAGGTGATGGGCAGTGCTAGTGCTCGAACCGATGCGAAGAAGGTCGTTATCTTTTTCGCGGATGGTTCGCCTACATCGTCTAGTGGCTTCGAGGGTAAAGTGGCAAATAAGGCCGTCGAAGCTGCCAAGGAATTGAAAGATGGTGGCGCCACGGTGTATTCCATCGGCATCTTCGCCAGTGCCAACCCGTCCTCGCTCTCCAGCAACGAGAACCAGTTCATGCATGCGGTGTCCAGCAATTTCCCAAAGGCAACGAAATACAACCAGCGCGGTGAAGGGAATATCGAAGCCGGCTATTATAAAAGCGCGACGAACGCTTCGGAGCTGAATACCATCTTCGACGAGATTGAAAAAAGTGAGACTACCACGTCCGCATACACCAAGGTGACCATGGAGGACACGCTCTCCGGCTATGTCGAGCTTGCGGATAGCAACTACAAGGTCGTTGCCAAGGATGCTTCCGGCAAGGTGGTCTCCTTGACTAAGAATGTCGATTACACCTTGACGTATGACGCGAGCACGAAGAAATTCACGGTCGCATTCCTGAAGCCTCTGGTCAACAACGTGACATACACGCTGGAATACAACGTGAAACCCACGCAGAAAGCGTATGACGAGTATGCCGCCAACCTGAACGCCGGTAAGGATGGATATGACGGCGTAAAGGGTGACGCGAACACCGATCTGCCGGGAAACGCCACGTCCTCGAACCAGCCGGGTTTCCATACGAACGATTCCGCGTGCCTGGCGTACTCGGCCGATGGCGTGGATCATGCATGCGGCGGCAATCCGTATCCGCATCCGGTGATCCAGGTGGTGCATTCCACACTGCACATCGACAAGCAGTGGAGCGGTAACGGCCAGAAGCCGGAAAGCATCACGGTGGATATCAAACAGGGCAACGATACCTATAAGACGGTCACGCTGAAGCGTGACGATAGCGGCAAATGGTCCACCGACGTGATTATTCCGGCAGGCGCCCAAAAGACGTACACGGTGACGGAAGTCGAACCGGACAGCCACTTGTGGAAGGCTTCCTACCAGCACAAGGTCGGCGATGGAAATCTTGCTGACGGCAATGTGGTGACGGTGCCGGAATCCACGGCATCGCAGGAAGCCACGGTGATCATCACCAACACGTTGAAGCAGACCATGCTGACGCATGCGATTGGCGTGCAGAAGGAGCTGGTCGGCCGCGATTGGAAGGATTCCGACGAGTTCACTTTCAAGCTGAAGGCAGACGATTCCAATCCAGACGCGCCGATGCCGTCCGACTGCAAGGACAAGCTGTCCTGCACGGTGACGGTGAAACGCGATTCGTCTGACGATCACGTTGCTTACTTCGGCGACATCACGTATGACGCAGGTGAAGCCGAGTACACATATCTTGTGACGGAGAACGCTGGTAATGCTTCCGCAATGTATTACTCGCAGGCGGAATACCGGGTGGTCGTGTCCGTGATGAAAGACGGAACGTCCGGTGAATGGAAGGCCGTTGTCGAATCCGTGACCCAGCTGAAAACCGATTATGGTGCCGCTGGTTCGAATTGGGACGAGACCCAGCCAATGCTGTTCACCAACCAATACATTTCGGCATCGTCACTGCCATTGACGGGCCGCATGGGTGCGGAACGATGGTGGCAGATTGCGGCCGGCGGAGTTGGCGTGCTGGCATTGCTCGCCGTCGCTGCGGCCGACCAGTGGAGACGCAAGAAGCGGCTCAGCTGAACAACACAGGATTTGCGGATCGCGGGGGCATGTTGGGTTCCCGCCTCCCGCGATTGCAGAACACAGTAACCAACAATCAAGGAAAAGGAGATTCTCATGAAGATGAGGAAGCTTTTCGCAGGGCTGGCCGCCGCGGCAACGTTGCTGAGCGGCATGGCCATCGGCGTCGCCGCCGCACAGGCTGATGATGCTCCATTGCTGCAAGTTAACCACGCACAGGAAGACCATACGTACACGCCATACAAGTTTGCCACGTTCGAGAATCCTGGCGATGGCTCGGTCGAAGTGAAAACGGTTGACGCATGGAAGGGAGCTGTGACCACCGCTGCTGACGCGGCTGATGGAAGCCACAACGGCATCCCGACAGAGTACAAGGATAATCCAGCCGCCTATGTGGCGACGTTCACTGCGGATCAGCTCCGTGTCTTCGCCAAGACCTTGGCTGGAATTACTCCGCCGGCAGGACCTGATGGTACTGGCCTGACCGTAACTACGGAGCAGGCAAATACGAGCCAGGCGGTCAATGTGAACGGAGAAGGCTGGTATCTGGTGAAGGATACGTTCATCAAGGCTGGCGAAACGACTGTGACGTCGGGAACTCCGGCTGTGGTGGCCACCACCGTCAATGGACTGTCCAATCTGAGGATTGCGGCCGATACGACGACCGGTCAGGGCAACATCACGACTGAAGGCCAGTTCAACGCGAAGAACGCGAATCCGACCGACGAGCCGCTCAAGTTCGCCCGGATGAATGACGTGGATGTGAACGGTAAGAGCGTAAAGGTGGGCGACACCGTGGACTTCACTGTGGCCGCGGACGTTCCTCATGCTGCGGCTGGCTGGGATGCGTACCCCTTTACCATTACCGATACCGCGTCCAAAGGTTTGCGGATTGCGGAAACGAGTGACTTCAAGGTCCAGTTCGGAGATCATACTACTGTGAATCCCGATCTGTACACGATAACGCAGGAAGGCAATGCTCAATCCGGCACCACCACGACCATCTATTTTGCCGATGCCACAACGCTGGCCGGTAGGACGATCGTCGTGTCGTACCAGGGCACCGTCACCAAGGATGCGTTGGATGGCTTGAGCGGCAGTGTGGACAACAAGGCCACAATCACCACCAAGGATGGTACCAGCGGTGAAGGCAAGACTGTCCTTAAGACCTACGGTTTCCAGTTCACGAAGATTGGCAAGGAAGGGAATGAGGCCAAGCCTCTAGCCGGCGCCAAGTTCGTTGTCAAGAATGCGGAGGGCAAGTTCCTTAAGCAGGCTGAGGACGGTGCGTGGTCGTTTGTTTCCGATCAAAATGATGCCAAGACGTTCACTACTGAGAATGATGGTTTGGTGAAGGTCGCGGGTCTTGCGGCAGGAACCTACACGGTTGTGGAGACTCAGGCTCCGACCGATTACGCCCAGAACTTCAGGGTCACTTTCAATGTGGAAATCACAGATGAAGGTCTCATCACCTTCGAGCCGGATGCCCTTCGTCAGGTCCAACCGGTCAATAACACCACTGCGAATGCCACCGCTACCGTGCTGAACGTCAAGTCTGTCACTCAGCTGCCGCTGACCGGTGCCGCGGGAACCGTGTTGTTCACCGTCGTGGCGCTGCTGGTGGGTGGCGCTGGCGCGGCTGTGGCGGTCAAGAGTCGTCGCCGCACGTACTGAGCGCATGCGTTCGGTGTGAGTGAGTTGTGAATTGACTCACTCACAATAAAAGTCAATGCGGGCGGTTGTGGGTATTCCATAATCGCCCGCATTGACGTGTGGCCGATCGGTTGAAGCAATATACGGTCAGCAATATTTGAAAAGCTGCTTGTGAGAAGTCGGATATACACTTGCTTCATCACGGGGTATAGCAAAGGGGGTAAAACGATGCGCGGTGGAGGATCATTCAGCATGGAAGAGCTCCAAATGTTGCGGGATCTGCCGGCGGTGGCTAACGTGTCGAAAGACCGCATCACGTACTCCAACGCCTTCAAACAGGTGTGTGTCATACGGTATCTTGCGGGGGAATCGCCGACCAAAATCTTCCGCGAGGCGGGATTGCCGCCGGAACTGATTGGGTATAAACGTATAGAACGAAGTGTGGCGCGTTGGAAGGCTGCCGTCCTCAAATCCGTGAGTGGTAGCAGTAACATGAGTAACGGCGAAATCATTACGGAGCTCGTCAACCTGTATGTTCATGCGGTGACGCGCAAGGAGAAACTCGACGGCATCGCAGGAATCGCCAATTCCGATAAGGCAAATATTGAAAATGCTCCGCATCCGCTGGACGGGGCGAACGTGTCGGGGGGGGGGTATATCCGCTGACGTGCCCGTCCCGTCCGATGCGGCTGCCATCGCCGTGCCGCCTGCACCTCTCAGCGCGAGCAGCGGCCTTGACAGCGAGACGGCGCTTGTCATCATCAAACAACAGGCTCGGCGTATCGACGAGCTGGAACGCGAAAACGAATCGCTCCGTGGCAAGCTGAAAACCTTGGCAAGCTGACTCCACCCGTCGCAAAGCGTTTTTTGGAAAAGATGCGAATCTGCCACATATAGCGCATTTCGCGGTGCGAACAACGGCGGAGATTGTGCGGCTCCCGCGGTAGGGTGTGAACATTATGACTTTTGGGAATACGAAAACCGGAAAAACTGGTACAAGCACGTCCGAAGCGACGGAAACCGCGCAAATCAAATCCATCGAAAGCCTCGACAAAGACAACGACATGGAACGCGGCCTGAAAAACCGCCACGTCCAGTTCATCGCCATCGGCGGCACCATCGGCACCGGTCTGTTCCTCGGCTCCGGCAAATCGATCGCGCTGACCGGACCGAGCATCATCTTCGTGTACATCGGCGTCGGCCTCATCATGTTCCTGCTGATGCGTGCCATCGGCGAAATGATGTACAGCGACCCCAGCCAGCACACGTTCATCAACTTCATCACGCGCTATCTCGGCCGCGGGTGGGGCAAGTTCGCCGGCTGGACGTATTGGATCGTGCTCATTCTGACCGGCATGACCGAAATCACAGCCGTCAGCACGTATTTCGTCACGTTCTTCGGTACGTTCGGCATAGACCTCAACGCGTGGAAATGGCTTATCGAACTGTGCTTCCTTGTGGCGCTCACCGGCATCAATCTCATTGCCGTGAAAGTGTTCGGCGAGGCGGAATTCTGGTTCTCCATGATCAAAATCACGCTGATTGTGGGTCTGATTGTCACCGCCGTGGTGATGCTGTTCCTCGGTTTCAGCTACCCGGCCACGCATATCGAAGGCGTGGACGGCACGGTTTCCGGTGCCACTGTGAGCCTTACGAACATTACCGACGGCTTCCAGCTTGCGCCGAACGGCTGGATGAACTTCTTCATGAGCTTCCAGATGGTGTTCTTCGCCTACCAGCTCATCGAATTCGTAGGTGTGACCGTATCCGAAACGCAGAACCCACGCAAGGTGTTACCGAAGGCCGTCAACGAGCTGATCATGCGCATCCTCATCTTCTACGTGGGCGCGCTCGTGGCCATCATGGCCATCGTGCCGTGGCGCAACTTCCATCAGAACGCGGACGGCTCGTTCGGTTCGCCGTTTATCATGGTGTTCAAATACGCTGGGCTCGACTGGGCTGCCGCGCTCGTGTTCTTCGTGGTGATCACCGCAGCCGCGTCGGCACTCAATTCGCTGATCTACTCGGCGGGCCGCCACCTATACCAGCTTGCGCAGGATTCCGAATCGCCCGCTATGCAGCGCCTCGGTGAGGTGTCGGATCACAAGGTGCCGGCGAAGGCGATTATCGTGTCCGGCTGCATGATTCTGTTCTCCCCGATTATCAACGCGATTCCAGGCATTTCCGGCGCGTTCGTGCTGTTCGCTTCGGCCGCCAGCGCCGTCGTGATCTTCATCTACATCCTGACGATGCTTGCACACCGCCGCTACCGCCAGAGCGCCGACTTCCTGCCGGACGGCTTTGTTATGCCGGCCTGGCAGGTACTCGACTGGGTTGCTGTCGCGTTCTACGTGCTCGTGTACGTCACGCTGTTCCTGTCCGCAGATACGCGCGGTTCCGCCATCGCCGGCCTGCTGTGGCTCGTCGTGTTCGGCGGCTACTGCCTGCTGCACGAGCGATTCCAGAACCGCGATTTGAAAGCGGCTCTAGGGAAGTAGACGTATTGCCTGTCGCTGCGGTATGCGTGGCATGCGCGTGTTGCGCTACGTGTCGCGCATTCGACGAAAGAGGGCCGGTGGAAACCTTGCGAAAATGTGCGTTTCCACCGACCCTCGTCGTGTAATCGCAATAAAACCGTGCGAAACGTTAGTGCACGAATCGTACGAAATCGGCGCGAATCAGCCGATGTAGTCGGCCTCGTTCGTTGGGCTGGACGGCACGGCGTGATTTTCCGTCACCTTGCCCAGGCCGGACAGGTACGCTTCACGGCCCGCCTCGATCGCGTTCTTGAAGGCGCGCGCCATCAGCGGAATGTTTCCGGCGGATGCGATCGCCGTGTATGCCATCACCGCATCCGCACCCATCTCCATGGCCTCCGCGGCCTGGCTCGGCCGGCCGATGCCCGCGTCGATGATCACCGGAACGTTGGAGTTCTTGATGATCACCTCAATGAAATCGCGTGCGCGCAGGCCCTTGTTCGAGCCGATCATCGCGCCGAGCGGCATCACGCAAGCCGCGCCCGCGTCCTCAAGACGCTTCGCCGCAATCGGGTCCGGGAACATATACGGCATGACCACGAAGCCCTCCTTGGCCAGCTTTTCCGTGGCCTTGATGGTCTCCTCGTTGTCAGGCAGCAGGTACTTCGACTCGTGCTCGATCTCCACCTTCACGAAGTCCGTCTGGCACACCTCGCGCGCGAGACGTGCGATGCGCACCGCCTCCTCCGCGTTGCGCGCGCCCGACGTGTTCGGCAGCATGGTGATGCCCTTCGGAATGTAGTCGAGCAGGTTGTTTTCGGTGGTGCGGCAGCGGCGCAGCGCCATGGTGACGATTTGCGTGCCCGCGTTCTCGATGGTCGCCTTGATGAGGTTCAGGTCGTAACGGCCGGAACCGAGGATGAAGCGGCTCGTGAACTTGTGGCCGCCGAGAATCAGCGGGTCGGCGTCGCCGGTGGCGATCTCGTCGTACGCGTGCGCGTCCGGCTCCGGCAGGATCGCCGTGTTCGTGGTAGTGCCGACCAGCTCGTCAAGCGTGGCGTTCGGCGCGGCCGCAACATCGGCTGCTGCGGTGGTGATGGTGTTTTCGGTGCTCATCGTCGGTTCCTTTCGTTGGGGTGTTTGGTGTTGCTGTTGTTGCGATTGCTGTGCTGCTGTTGTGTTGCCGTTGCGTCGCTGTTGTGTTGTGTGCAACGTGCGTTTGTAATCGCAATAAAAATTTCGATTACGGCAGTGGAGTAACGTAGCAGTGCGTCAGGCGTCTTCCTCGCCGAGGATTAGTCGCGTGATCATGTTCGCTTCGTGGCAGGCGACCACGCCCACGCGCGGCGCCATCAGGCCGGCACCCGGCACAGGGGCCGTCTCGCCATCGCCACAGAAGTAGAAGTTCTTCGAAACGCGACGCGTGCTCACCAGGTTGGAGCTGCGGAAGCCGGCCATGCCGGACGCGCTGACGAGCTTCTTGCCCGGCAGATTCTCCAGCACCGCGTTGACGAGCATCGTCTTGTTTTCCGGCACGTCGAACGCCTCGCAGATGATGTCCTCGTTTTCGAACAGCGTCGGCACGTTCTCGTCGGTCACCTTGACGGTGTCGATGGTGATATCCGTGAACGGGTTGATTTGGCGCAGATTGCTGCGCAGCGCCTCCGTCTTGTACTGGCCGAGGTCCTTCAGGAAATACTGCTGGCGATTCAGGTTCGTCATATCCACGCGGTCGAAGTCGATCAAGTGCAGGTGGCCGACGCCGATGCGGGTCAGCGCCACCGCGATGGTGGAGCCAAGGCCGCCGCAGCCGCAAATGGCCACGTGCGCCGCGTCGAGCTTGTCCTGCGTGGCGGCCGTGTGGCGGTCGAGCAGGGCCGCGCGGATCTCCTCGCGGCTGACCAGGGTGGCCGGGTCGGGCTGGTTGTCGAAAGCGTGCTGGCGGGCGTCGATCTGCGCCTGCGATGCGGATGGTTCAAAAGTCATGGTTGTTCTCGTATTCTCGTTTCCGTTCGTATGGTTTGTTTCGCTGCTGTGCTCAGCCGCCCTGCACGAACGTGACGATTTCCAACGTGTCGGTGCCCTTGAGCTGCGTCTGCGCACGCTGGGCGCGCGGCACGATCTCGCCGTTGAGCTCCACGGCCACACGGTCGGCGCGCAGACCGCGCTGCTCCACTAGTTCGGCCACGGTGATCGGCGTGGCGACGTCCTCTTCCTTGCCGTTGATGATCATGTGCGGTGTTCCCTTCTGTGCCTGCGGCACTGGTCTTGTGGCCCCTTGTGTGTCCGATTCTGCAGAATCGGACACACAAAGTGCCTTCCGGGATGCGCGGATGTCCGTTTCTGCAGAATCGGACATTCAGGCATCTGTTTGCGGCTTCCATATGTCCGTTTTTCCAGAATCGGACACTCGGGGTCGGTACGAAAAAAGGGTCGCCGAAGGAACCGTACCCTATGAGGTGGTGCGCCCCTCCGTGACCCTAATCACGCGATATTCGGTTATCGCGAACGGAAGATTGAGATGCGCCTTGGCGGCGCGAACAACCCGTCTCCTTACGGCGGCATTACCCGCATCAAGTCCTCGGTCGAAGCTCGTCGCTCCCTCTCAGCCTTTCGGCTCCCGTTCGGTTGTGCCCTCATCTTCCCGCACCCGCCCGACAACCCGCTCCGCGCTGTTTTGTGCAAGAATGGGTGGCGGATTTTGTAGCGACGGCTGTAGCGACGGATGTGGCGACGGAAGGGAGACGGTTATGACGACCGCACGAAACATGGGCGAATTGGCGGGATTTGCGATTCCACGGCTCGGCATGGGCACGATGGCGTTGGCGATTGAGGGCCGCCCGGACCGCGATACGGCGATCCGCACGATTCACGCCGGCTTGGACGCGGGCGTGCGATATCTGGACACCGCCTGGTCGTATTACCTGCCAAGCCAACCCGGCACCGGCACCGCCGAAGACCTGGGCTACGGCGAAAAAATGGTGCGCGACGCGCTCGCCAGCTGGGACGGTCCGCGCGACGAAGTGCTGATTGCAACCAAAACCGGCTATCGCCGCACCATGGAGGCGCCGAACGTTGCCGAAAACGAGCCGGAACGCCAGCATTTGCAGGCTGTGGGCAGCCAGTACGGGTGGATGGCGGATTCGCGTCCGGAAACGATGATCTGCGACGCAAAGGAGTCGGCCGCGCACCTCGGCGTGGAGGCGCTGGACCTGCTGTACTCGCACGGACCGGACCCGGAAGTGGCTTATGAGGACCAGGTCGGCGCGCTGAAGCAGCTGCTTGACGAGGGCGTGATCCGGTACGCGGGCATTTCCCGCGTGGACAACGCGCAGATCGACATCGCCCGCGAGATTCTCGGCGACAAGCTGATCGCCGTGCAGAACCAGTTCTCGCCCTCGCACCCCGACCCTGAGCATACGATGGAGCACTGCGCGGAACTTGGACTCGCGTTCGTGTGCTGGAGCCCCCTCGGCGGCTTCCTCGACGCGTTCGACCAGCGCGCGTACGACCCGTTCCGCACGGTCGCCGGCAACCACGGCTGCTCCTACCAGCGCGTGGTGCTCGCCTGGGAACTGAGCCGCTACGAGCGGTTGTTCACCATCCCCAGCGCCCGCAATCCGCAGGAAATCAACGATTCCTTCGCCGCCACCGAACTGACGCTCACGCAGGATGAGCTGGCGATGCTGAACGCCTCCGTCGACGCCCGTCGCGGCTGAATTCCGCGCAATACGTACGATTGGCCGCGCCCGATTCCGCACAATAATCGCGATTCGGCCGCGGCCTTTTTCGTGCCTTCTGTAGCTTGCTCGCTGCAAAATCGCCCTGGGAATAACTTACACTGTAAATTGTTTACACTGTAAGATATTATGACGGCGATTGCGACGGAAGGAGGTGCCGCGTGGGCTTTGAAGAGGAACTGTTCCACGAATTGGCAACCAACACATGGGACAAACGCTCGCGCATGCAGCAGGAGATGGTGAAAGGCGCGAAGGGCGAACCCTTCGCCGTGCAGGAACTGTATAGGAAAGGCCCGCTGACGCCATCGCAGCTCGCCTCTTCAATGAAAACCACCACCGGACGCGTGTCCACACTGCTGTCCGCGTTGGAGAAAAAAGGCCAGATCACACGCGAATCCGACCCCGACGATCGCCGTGTGGTGCACGTGAACCTCACCGAAGCCGGCAGGGAACGCGCCGAACGGCAGCGCGAAAGCATGCGCGAGGCGATCTGCTGGATCTTCTCGCAGATGGGGGAGCGCCGCGCGCGCGAATTCGTTGAGCTCACCGAGGAATTCACCACGTACATGTCGCTGTGCATGCCCGGCAAACCGCGCCCCACGGCGGACGAGGTCAAAGCCGCGTTCTCAGGAAACGCACAGGAAGACGCGTAGTATCTTACGCTGTAAATAATTCACAGTGTAAGTAATCGCAATCCAGTAATCGCAAAAACCGCGAAAAATCGCAAAAACTAATCGTAAGAAAACAAGCAAAACAAGAGAAGGAACCAAGCATGCTTCGCATCGTACGATACCTCTCCAAAGCGGAGATCGGTCAGATGCTCGTCGCGCTGGTCAGCATCGTCGGTCAGATCTGGCTTGACCTGACCCTGCCGGATTATATGGCCGACATCACGCAGCTCGTCGAAACCCCCGGCAGCGAAATGCACGACATCTGGGTGGCCGGCGGCAAAATGCTGCTCGTCTCGCTCGGCTCCGCGGCGTGCGCCGTCGTCACCGGCTTCATCGCCGCGCGCGTGGGCGCCTCGTTCAGCCAGCGCCTGCGTTCGCTCGAATTCAACAAGGTGGAAAGCTTCGGACCGGCGGAAATGAACCGTTTCTCCACCGCGTCGCTCATCACCCGCTCCACGAACGACATCACGCAGATCCAGATGTTCATCACCATGGGCCTCATGATGATCGTCAAAGCGCCGATCATGGCCGTGTGGGCCGTGTGCAAGATCGCAGGAAAGGGCTTCGATTGGACGCTCGCAACCGGCATCGCCGTGGCCATCCTGCTGGTGGTCATCGCCGTGCTCATGCGCTTCGTCATGCCGAAGTTCAAGGCCATGCAGCGCCTGACCGACAACATCAACCTCGTGGCGCGCGAGAACCTCACCGGCCTGCGCGTGGTGCGCGCGTACAACGCCGAGGACTATCAGGAAGCCAAGTTCACCGAAGCCAACAAGGAACTCACCGAAACCCAGCTGTTCACCAACCGCGCCATGGCCATCATGATGCCGTTGATGAACACCATCATGAACGGCCTGATGCTCGCCGTCTACTGGATCGGCGCGTACCTCATCGACGCTGCCGACGCCGTCGACAAGCTCACCACCTTCTCCAACATGGTGGTGTTCTCCAGCTACTCCATCCAGGTCATCATGAGCTTCCTGCTGCTGAGCATGGTGTTCGTGCTCTGGCCGCGAGCCGACGTGTCCGCGCAGCGCGTGCTCGAAGTCATCGACACCGAGCCGATGGTCACCGACGGCACGCAGGACGCGGGCAAGCCGGGCGAGGAAGGCGAAATCGAATTCCGCAATGTGAGCTTCGCCTACCCCGACTCGCGTCACGCCATGCTCGAAGGCGTCAATTTCAAGGCGAAGAAGGGTCAGACGGTGGCGTTCATCGGCTCGACCGGCTCCGGCAAATCGTCCCTCATCAACCTCGTGCCGCGTTTCTACGACGCCACGCAAGGCGAGGTGCTCGTCGACGGCGTCAACGTGCGCGACTACAAGCTGAAGGCGTTGCGCGACAAGATCGGCTACGTGCCGCAGCAGTCGTTCCTGTTCAAGGGAACGATCGCCAGCAACGTCGCGTACGGAGATACGGACCGCGACGACGACACCGTGCGCCGCGCATGCGACGTCGCGCAGGCGACGGAATTCATCGACAAAAAGCAGAAGAAGTACGATTCCGGCATTTCGCAGGGCGGTTCCAACGTTTCGGGCGGGCAGAAGCAGCGTCTGTCGATCGCACGCGCCGTCTACCGTCATCCGGAAATCCTGATCTTCGACGATTCCTTCTCCGCGCTCGACTTCAAAACCGACCGTGCCGTACGTGACGCGCTCGAAAAGGAAGCGAAGGATTCCACGAAACTCATCGTCGCGCAGCGCATCGGCACCATCATGAATGCCGACCGCATCATCGTGCTCGACGACGGCAAAGTGGTCGGCCAGGGCACGCACGAGGAACTGCTCGACACGTGCGAAGTGTATCGGCAGATCGCCGAATCGCAGTTGAGCGAAGACGAACTGAAGCGCTGAAAGGGGGAGACATGCCAAGAGGAATGGGACGCGGCCGTGGGGCCGTGGAAAAGCCGAAGGACTTCGGCGGAGTGATGAAGAAGCTCGTGAAATTCTGCAGCCGGTACATTCCGGTGATGATTCTCGCGCTGGTTCTGGGCGCTGCCGGCACGGTGTGCCAGATCATCGGCCCGGACAAGCTCAAGGACATGACCAACGAGATCACGAAGGGTCTGCCGGCCATGGTGCACGGCAAGCCCGTCATGAATTCGATCGATATGGACGCGGTGTCGCGCATCGCATGGCTGCTCGTCGCGCTGTACGTCGGGTACGCGCTGCTGAGCTACCTGCAAAGCTGGCTGATGGCCAACGTCACGCAACGCACGGCACAGCAGCTGCGTGAGGCGATCAGCCAGAAAATCAATCGCCTGCCGCTGAAATATTTCGACAAAGTCAGCTACGGCGACGTGCTGAGCCGCATCACCAACGACGTCGACGCGATCGGACAGACGCTCGGCCAGTCGGTCGGCTCGCTGATCACTTCGATCACGCTGTTCTTCGGCGCGCTCATCATGATGTTCTACAACAACGTGATCATGACGCTGTGCGCCATCGGTTCCGCACTGCTCGGCCTGATCGTGATGGGCCTGATCATGAAGGTCTCGCAGAAATACTTCGCCCAGCAGCAGATCGCGCTCGGCGACGTGAACGGGCACGTGGAGGAGATGTACTCCGGCCACACCGTGGTCAAGGCATATTGCGGCGAAGAGGACTCCATCAAGCGCTTCGAAAAGTACAACAACGACCTGTACGTTTCCGGCTGGAAGAGCCAGTTCCTGTCCGGCCTGATGATGCCGCTGATGAACTTCATCGGCAATTTCGGCTACGTGGTCGTGTGCGTGGTGGGCGCGGCGCTCGCCATGAATGGCAAGATCGAATTCGGCGTGATCGTGGCGTTCATGATGTACATCCGCCTGTTCACCCAGCCGCTCTCCCAGTTCGCGCAGGCCTTCCAGAACCTGCAGCGTTGCGCGGCTGCCTCCGAGCGCGTGTTCGGCTTCCTTGACGAGCCGGAACTGGCCGACGAATCCGGCAAGCGGGCGTTGCTCGGCGTTGACGCGGACGGCAAGCCGCAGCCGGTGCGCGGCGACGTGGAATTCAGCCATGTGCGTTTCGGCTACGATCCGGACAAGACGATCATCAACGACTTCTCGGCCTCTGTGAAGTCCGGCCAGAAGATCGCCATCGTCGGCCCGACCGGTGCCGGCAAGACCACGATGGTGAACCTGCTGATGCGCTTCTACGAGATTTCCGGCGGTTCGATTTCGATCGACGGCGTGGATACCAAGTCCGTGCCGCGCTGGAACGTGCACGACCAGTTCTCCATGGTGCTGCAGGACACGTGGGTGTTCCGTGGAACAGTGCGTGAAAACATCGCGTATTCGAAGTCCGGCGTCACCGACGAGCAGATTGTGGCCGCTTGTAAGGCCGTTGGCCTGCACCATTACATCATGTCGCTGCCGGACGGGTACGACACCGTGCTGGACGACAAGACCTCGCTGTCGCAGGGGCAGAAGCAGCTGCTCACCATCGCCCGCGCCATGGTGGAGGACGCGCCGATCCTGATCCTTGACGAAGCCACCTCCTCGGTCGATACGCGTACCGAAGAACTGATTCAGAAGGCCATGGACGCGCTGACCGTGGGGCGCACGAGCTTCGTGATCGCGCACCGCCTGTCCACCGTCCGCGACGCCGACATGATTCTGGTGATGAACGGCGGCGATATCGTCGAGCGCGGCACCCATGAGGAGCTGCTCGCGAAGTCCGGCTTCTACGCCGACATCTACAACAGCCAGTTCACGCTGGCCGAGTGAGGTTGGCGTGCTGACTCGCTAAAAAATCCGGAGGGACCACCCCTCCGGATTTTTGCGTTTTGGCTTCGGCATTTTTATTGTGTTGCGCTGACGGGACGGCGGATTTACCATTGAGGTGACTGACGTCAATCGATTGACGTATTTGAAAATCACAAAGAAAGTGGGCAGTCATGAAAAGCATCGAAATCGGCAAATCGGCAGTGGTCGCATCGCAAGCGGCGTTAGGCGTGATGCGCATGGACGCGCTGGACGCGGACGCGGCGGCGGAAGTCGTGCGCACGGCCGCCGAGCATGGAGTCAATTTCTTCGACACGGCGGACATCTACGGATTCAATGTCAACCGCGACCATGCCAGCTCGCGTGTGCTCGGCCGCGCGTGGAAGGACGCCGGGCTCAAGCGCGAGGACATCTTCCTGCAGACGAAGTTCGGCATCAACATCGACTTCAGCGACCCGAACAACGTGCACGCCACCCGCTACGACTTCTCCGCGAAGCACCTCATCACGCGACTCGACGAGGAACTGGAGGCGCTCGGCACCGATTATGTGGACTTCGCGCTCCTGCACAGGCCCGACACTCTGATGGAGGCCGAGGAGATCGTCGAAGCGTTCACCACCCTGCACAAGGCGGGCAAAGTGCGTCACTTCGGCGTGAGCAACGTGAACCCGTGGCAGGCGGAACTGCTGCAATCCTGGCTCGGAGACGACCCGGCCATGAGGCTCGAGGCGAACCAGCTGCAGTTCGGTCTGATGCACGCGCAGATGGTCAGCGACGAGCTGATGACCAATTCCGGCGCCGAAGGCATGGTCGTGGCCAACCATTCGGACGGACTGCTGTCCTACTCGCGACTGCGCCACATGACCATCCAGGCATGGAGCCCGTTCCAGTCCGGCACGGAATACGGCCCGTTCGTAGGCAACGAGCACTTCCCGGAGTTGAACAAGGCGCTGGACGAAAAGGCCGCCAAGTACGGTGTGAGCGCCAACGCCATCGCCACCGCATGGGTGCTCAGGCATCCGGCGAAGATTCAGATCGTGCTCGGCTCGATGAACCCCACCCGACTGGGCGAAATGCTCGACGGCGCGGACATCGACCTCGACAAGCAGGATTGGTGGGACCTGTACGTGGCCGCCGGCAACCTCATTCCGTGAGTTCTGTTGGAAATCAGAAGAAGCGGCCGGGGAAACCGGCACTGATGGTGGCGTGACGGTCGGCGTCCAACGTGGCGCAATCGAAAGCGAAAGTGCTGCTCAGCTCGTTCGGATCCGCAACGAACAGCGCCGTAGCCAACCCGTCCGCCACCGCAGTCGGATAGCCGCCAAACGACGCGGATCGCACCGCAACCCAGGTGGCCTCCGTCTGCTGCACGGGCAGGCCGTCGATGGCGTTGAGCAGGTGGTGGATCGCCAGATGCGTTTGCTCGCTGACCGCCACCTCCCAATGGCGACGGCTGGGCGCGCTCGCGCAGAACGCGCCATCGCTGATCAGTGCGACGCCGACCGCGCAGGACGGATCATCCGGATCCTCAAGCGCCACACGGATCGGCTTGTTCGTGCGCGCCAGCAGATCGCCGCCCGCATCAATCACAAATTCCGGGGCAGCGCTTTCGCGTTTGCTGTCTGAGGTGGAAGATTGGCATGTCGGGTTGGTCGTTTCGGCTGACTTGACATGCGATGTGCGCGAAAGTTCTGAATCGGTGAGCAATCCGCCCAGCGAATCCACCAGATAACCCTTGCCGCACGCGCCGAAATCCACATGAACCGGACTGCGTGTAACCAATGTCGTACCACTCGAACGAACCACATCGCGACCCCATACGGCCCGTCCGTGCAGCGCGCCCAGGCGCTCGCCGGCGTCGGCTTCAACGGTGAAACTCAGCGCGGGATCGTAACCGAGACGAATCAGGTCCTCGCCCACGCACGGGTCGATCGCACCGCGCGTGGCGGCGTGCAGCGCGTCGTACAAATCGAATAGCGGGCCGGCCCAATCGGGAAAATCGAAATGCCCGCCATGCTCCGCATTGCCGATGTGCGCAACCAGCGAATCAGCGCGAAACCGCGAAAGCGCATGCTCGTATTCATCGATGAACCGTTCCATCTCGCCGCGCAATTCCGCAGTGATCGGGTGAGGCGTCGAAATCAACAACCCCGTGCCGAGCGCCTTGGGAAACGCGGTGGTATACGGCATGCGCTGTGCGAGCGGTGCAATGGAGTCCATACCACGATGCTAGCGCGTGCCCGGCTTGGCGTAGTTCGTGCTTGGGCAACCTGATATGCGCTATATGTGGCATGAGGCATCGCCTTATTTTGATACCCCCGTAGCTTTGTATGGTTACGATTATGCTAATCGTGATTATGCAAGTCGCGATTATACAAACTGACGCTTTGGCATGGAGTTCGCTTCACGTTTTCGGGCGGACGGGGGTGTTGCGGAACGGCGGTGAGCGTCACAATGTGAGACGACACGCGGAAAACGGGAAAAATAAAAACGGCGGAATTCCAACGTTTTTTCATGCGCGATACAACAAGACCAATTAAAAATCAAGACTGTTATTCGAAAAACTTTCGTTCTATCTTGGCTTCCGATGCGCGCTTCGTACGTCGGGTACGTCGGGGAAATCGCGCCGAAAAGATTTGCGGAAGGAAGGTTCGACCCATGTCATCTCGCGTCGCGCAGCGCCACGCAGCCGGTTCCTACGATTCGTGCGATTCGCGCGTCTCGGCTTCCGGCCGTCTCATCACGCTCGTCGCCGCGCTGATGATCGCGCTCGCCACGCTGTTTGTCGGCATCGCGATGCCGCGGCAGGCGTCCGCCGCTGACGGCAACCAGACGAATTTCGATTCCTGGACTGCCGTCGCGCAGAATATCGCCAAGCAGCTCGCCACCGCCGAAAAAGACTACAATGACGGCGATTACGGCCAGGCCGGCACCGGCTTCCAGACCGCGCATTGGATCGGCTACGACGCATCCAACTTCTCGAAGGCCGTCAACGACACCATTTCCGCCGACAAGCAGCAGGCGCTGCTCACACAGTTCACCGATTTGGAAGGACTCGCGTACCAGCAGGGCCAGGGGAGCGCGATCGCAAACGGAATCAACGCGCTGAACGCGGACCTTGACACGGCCGCGCAGACGCTTGACGGCAACGCGAACCTCGCCGACCCCAAAACCTACGCGAAGCAGCGCGCCGAACAGACCGCCGCGGAACGTAAGAAGCTCGACGCGGCCAAAAAGAATTCCTCCAAAGGCAAAGGCGACCGCACGTGGAGCGAAGTCGCCAGCGAAATGAACGTCATCCTCGACAAGGCATACAAGGCCGCCATCTCCGGCAAGGGCGCGGAAGGCTCCAGCCTCGTCAACGACGCGTACTACCAGTACTACGAAAAGCTCGGCTTCGAAAAGAACGTCATGAACGCCATCTCCGGCGACCGCGTCTCGCAGGTGGAATACCAGTTCAAGATGACCCGCAAAACCATGCGCGACGGCGGTTCCGACAAGGAGATCAAAAAGCTTGTCGACGACCTGAAAAGCTGGCTCGTCGAAGACGCGGCCACCCTCGACGGTGGCGCGGTCGGCAACGTCAACGCCTTCACCAAAGCCATCACCAGCTCCGCCGGACAGGCGTTCCTCATCCTGATCCGCGAGGGTCTCGAAGCGCTGCTGGTGGTGGCCGCCGTGGTGGCCTACCTCGTCAAATCCGGCAACCAGCGTTTCACCAAGTGGATTTACCTCGGCGTGCTCGCGGGCCTTGCCGGCTCCGGTCTGGTCGCCGTGCTCTTCACGTTCCTGTTCGGCGGCTCCGGCCCGGTCCAGGAAATCAGCGAAGGCGTGTGCGCGCTGATCGCCATGCTCATGCTGCTGTGGACCAGCAACTGGATGCTCAACAAAAGTTCCGTGGAAGCGTGGAACCGTTACATCCGCACCAAAACCGAGTCCGCCGTGGCCGACGCGCAAAACAAAGTCGCCGCCGACGAAGGCGTGGGCCTGGGTATGGTCGTTTCGCTCGCCATGCTGAGCTTCCTAGCCGTGTTCCGTGAAGGCGCCGAAACCGTCATCTTCTACGAATCGATCTACTCGATGAGTCGCGACGCGCAAGGCATGTGGATCGGCGGCATCGCCGCGGGTGTGGTGCTGCTCGTCATCTTCCTCGTGCTGCGCTTCACCTCCGTAAAGATTCCGATTGGCCCGTTCTTCCTCGTTACGTCGATCCTGATGGCCGTGCTGGTCGTCATCTTCGCCGGCGGTGGCATCCACGCGCTCATCGAAGGTGACCTGATCGACGGCCACTATCTGTCCAGCGTGCCCACAAACGACTGGATCGGCCTGTATCCGTACGTCGAATGCCTTGCGGCACAAGCGATCGCGGCGATTGCCGTACTCGCGCTGTTCGCCGTCGGCTTCGCACGCAAACGCAAGTTGCGCACGCCTGACAATCGCAAGTAATACGCAAATTTTCCGAGATTTACCGATATTTTTTCCACATCCAACAACAAAGGAAAGAGAAATGAAGAACAAGAAGATCGCCGCTCTGCTCGGCATCCTGCTGGCCGGCTCCATGGCCTTCTCCCTGTCCGCATGCGGCAATTCCAACGATTCCGCCGCTTCGGACAAGTCCAGCGCCTCCGCGTCGGCTTCGAAGGCCGACGACTCCAGCAAGGACGATTCCAGCGATTCCGCCGGTTTCGAAGAGATCCAGGTCGATGAGAAGCACTCCGACCAGGAATGCGGCCCGCTGACCGTCAACGCCGTCTACTTCCAGCCGATCGACATGGAACCGTCCGGCATGGGCCTCAAGGCCGCCGATGCGAGCTTCCACCTCGAAGCCGACATCCATGCCAACCAGAAGGGCACCGAACTCGGCTACGGCAAGGGCGATTTCGTGCCGGACCTGACCGTCAACTACGACATCATCGACAAGACCTCCAACGCGTCCGTCGCCTCCGGAACCTTCATGCAGATGAACGCCTCCGACGGCCCGCACTACGGCGCCAACGTCAAGCTCGACAAGGCCGGCGCGTACAAACTCGTGCTGAAGATCGAATCCCCGGAGAAGAAGGGCTGGATGCTGCACGTCGATCCGGAGACGGGTGTGAAGGGACGCTTCTGGACGGAACCGATCGAGGTCACCTTCCCGGACTGGAACTATACGCCGCAGGAGTGGTGATCTCCTAGCGTAGCCCGTTCGCGGTTTCGGTATGCATTACCCGACACACTCAAGGCCGTTCGGCCAAGCTTACGGTCGGGCAATGCATACCGAAACCGCTCTCTCGCGTTTAGGGGGATGGATTCACCTCTGCGATTGTGGAGGGGGTCCGGGAAATCCTCGCATTTTAGGGGAGGGATGAGAGGGGTGGGACTCTTTGGGATGGGGCGGAATGGGAATCGTTGGGCTCTTTGAGTTGGGTTTTTGGATGAAAGGATTTTGGGATGCTGCTGCAGTTTGTGACGGTGTTGCAGGGGGTGTTGGCGCCGGCGCTGCTCGTCATGGCGTTGAGCGTCATGCTCACCGTCGGTGAGGGGCGTGACAAGCCTCTGAGCGCGTACTGGCGGCTGGCCGGTTTCGTTGTTGGATTCGCCGGCGCAGTCGTATTCGCCGCGCTGCGCGCCACCGCCGTCATCACGCAACGCACGTTCGTCAACTATCCGACCCTGTGGTGCTGCGTGATCCTCGACGTGGCCGTGTTCGTCATCGTCCTGTTCGCCCGCCGCATCACCGCCGACTGGCACAACCACCGCGCGCTGCTCGACATCGCGAATCTCGTTGCGGCGCTTGCGATCGCGGCCACCACCTTTCGTGCGCTGCCCGACGTGATTCTGCGACTGACGATCTTCGTCGAGCCGGGCGATCCCATCTTCACTTCCGACATGCTGTTGCGCGCGCTCGGCTTCGCTTTGGGCGCGGCCGTCGCAATCATCGCCGCGCTTATCTTCCGCACGATGCGTTCCACCGCCGTCCGCTGGTCGTTCACGACGGCGGTGCTGCTGTTGGTCGCGCTGTTGTTCGCACAGCATTTCACCGACCTTGCGCAGATCCTCCAATCCAAACGCATCGTCAGCTTCCCGACCGCCGCCTTCCTCGCGCTCGTGTGGGGCATCAACCATCAGCGCAGCCTGACCATCGCAATGGCGCTCGTCTTCGCCATTCCGGCAATCGCCAGCATCGTCATGGGCTTCAAAGTCAAGCCGACCGGCGCCAACGAGGCGATCGCACGCACGCATATCGCGTTCCGCCGCCGCGCGAAAGCGGCCGGCGCGTTCAGCCTGGTCGCCATGATCTGCGTCACCGTGGCCCTGACGTACGGCGTCGCGCAAACGCAGAAAGTCGTCACGCTGTCGCCGCCGGAAGACTACTCGCTCGCCGACGGCGTGGCCACCATCAAATTCAGCCAGATTTCCGACGGCCACCTGCACCGCTTCGAATACCGCGCGAAGGACGGCACCTCCATGCGATTCATCATCATCAAGAAGAACGGCGGCGCGTACGGCGTCGGCCTCGACGCGTGCGACAACTGCGGCGACGCCGGCTACTACGAGAAGGACGGCAAAATCATCTGCAAGAAGTGCGATGTGGCCATCAACCTCGCCACCATCGGCTTCAAAGGCGGCTGCAACCCGATACCGTTCGACTACCAGGTCAAGCCGGGCAAAATCGTCATCCAAATGTCCACGCTCGACGCGCTGTCGAGCCATTTCCAGTGAGCGCCGAGAAAGGTAAGGGGGTGCCATGTTCTTCCTGAAAATGATCTCTCGCTCGTTCAGCCGGCAGTTCAAACGCCGTCTGCTCATCGCCGTCACCGTGTGCCTGTCCGCCACCGTCAGCGTGGCCATGCTCGGCGTGGTGTTCGACGTGGGCGACAAGCTCAACGCGGAGCTGAGCACGTACGGTTCGAATATCGTCGTGCAGCCGAAGTCCGACGCTGTGGTGAGCGATTTGTACAATACCGGCGATTCTGCTGGCTCGGCTTCGGGTAGTTCGTCCGGTTCGGACGGGGGTTCCACTTCCGACGGCTCGGCTGCGGCGGACAGCGCCGACCCGACCGCGTTTCTGAAGGAGTCGGACGCGCAGAAGATCAAGACCATCTTCTGGGCGTTCAACATCACCAATTTCGCGCCGGAATTGAACATCCACGCGGATGCGGGGTGTGTCGGTTCGGGGGCTGGTTCGGCTGGCTCTGCTGGAACGGCTGGTGCGTCAGGTGCGGCTGCTTCCGCGGCGAAATGCAAGGCGACCAACGTGCCGATCGTGGGCACGTGGTTCGCGAAAACCCTGCACATGGACTCCGGCGAGTCCACCGTGGCCGGCATGAACGGCATGCGCTCATGGTGGAAAATCAACGGAACCTGGCCGAAAGACGACAGCGAGCAGGCGATGGTCGGCAGCGCGCTCGCCGCGAAACTGGGCGTGAACGTCGGTGACAGCGTTACGCTCGACAAGACGATCGCCGTCGGTGCGGACGACAATACGAACGGAGGTACCGGGAAAACCGGCAAATCCTCCACCGAACGCAATCGCGTGAAAGTGAAAATCGTCGGCATCTTCGATTCGGGCGATTCCGACAACAGCGCCATTTATATGCCGTCCATCGCCGCGCAAACGCTTGCGAATCTGCCGAATTCCATCGACAAGATTGAAGTCAAGGCGCTCACCACGCCCGACAACGACCTCGCGCGCAAGGCGTCGAAGAATCCGAACGCGCTCACGCAGGACGAGTGGGAGACGTGGTATTGCACCGCGTATCCGTCGTCGATCGCGTACCAGATCGAAGAGGTGCTGCCGGGCGCGGTGGCCAAGCAGGTGCGCCAGGTGGCCGCGCTGCAGGGCGATGTGCTGAACAAGACGCAGGCGGTGATGGTGCTGATGACCGTGCTGTCGCTGGTTGCCGCCGCGATCGCCGTGGCAAACCTGATGGCCGCGTCGATTGGCGAACGCGGTTCGGAATTGGCGCTGTTGAAGGCGATCGGCGCCACGGACGGTGCGGTTTCGCGCCTTATGCTCGCCGAAACGGCGGTGATTTCGCTGGTTGGTGCGATTGCCGGTGCGCTGCTTGGCTCGGGCGTTGCACAGATCGTGGGGCACGTGGTGTTCGGCTCGGGCATCACCATGCGTCCGATGGTGTTCGTGTTGGTTTTCGTGTTGCTGGCGGTCACTGTGCTCGTGGCCTCGCTTTCGTCGATTCGGGCGATTCTGGGCTTGCGTCCGGCGGAGGTGCTGCATGGTAGGTGAGTTGTGCTTGGCTTTCGTAGGGGGTGTGCGATGACGAATCGCAAGATGTTCTTCACCATGCTGTGGGGCGCGGTGTTCCGCCGTCGCTCCCGTGCGATGATGGCCGTGATCGCGTCGCTCGTCGGCGCGGCCACGCTGTTCTGCCTTGCATCCGTGTGCGTCGCGGTGCCGCAGCAGATGAACGAGGAAATGCGCGCGTACGGCGCGAACCTGATCGTCACGCCCGCGTCCGCAACGGGCAAATCGCAAGGCATCGATACTGCAACCGTACGCAACGTGACGGCGCTCATCGGCGCCGGACACAGCGTGAAATCAGCCGCATACCGGTATGAGAGCGTGCGCATCAATTCCGCGCCGTACACCATCGCCGGCGTGGACGTGAAAGCCGTCCGCGCGCTCAATCGCCATTGGAACGTAACGGGCGACTGGCCCGGCGCAGACAACGTGATGGTCGGCCGCGACGTCGCCGACGCGCTCGGCGTGAAAGTCGGCAGCCGTGTCACCATCGGTTACCGCGCCGCCGACGCGTCTTCTTCAGCGTCTTCTTCCGCGTCCGCAAAATCCGATTCGGACGAATCAACTGAAACGGCAGAATCGTCCGCGCAGGGCACGCAGAGTACGCAAACTACGCAAGGCGAACAGACCACGCAAGCCACGGAAAACGGCCGCGTCTCGTCCGACATCATGGATAACAACGGCACCGAATTCCGCATCTCCGGCATCGTCGACACCGGCGGCAACGAGGATTCCATCATCTACGCCACCACCGCGGACGTGGCCAAACTCGCCGGTTCCAAGCGCGGCGCCGACGTGGTCGAATACTCCGTGAACGCCATGGGGGATGAGCTGAACGCCATCGTCAACAGAATCAACAAAAATACAAACACTGCCGTCAAAGCGCAGACCGTCACCAGAATCACCTCGTCCGACACCCGCATCATCGCCATGCTGCAGACCCTGTTCTGGATTGTCTCGCTCGTCGTGCTCGTGCTGACGCTTGTCGGCGTGGGCACCACCATCAGCTCCATCGTGAGCCAGCGTCGCAACGAAATCGGCCTGCGCAAGGCCCTCGGCGCCGATTCACGCGCCATCGGCGTCGAATTCTACGTGGAATCCGGCATCTACGGCTTGATCGGCGGTCTGCTCGGCACTGCTATCGGCTATGTGCTGGCGCGTGTGCTGTGCGCCACCGTCTTCGGTCGCGCGATCGGCTTCGACTGGCTGCTCGGCGCCGGCTCGCTGCTGCTGAGCGTGGCGATCGCCGTCATCGCCTCCATTCCGCCGGTCCGCCGTGCCACCCGTATCGACCCCGCCATCGTTTTGAGGGAGGAATAATCATGGAAAACGACCACATGTTGCTTGAACTTGACCATATTTCCAAGATTTATGGTGATTTGCACGCTGTAGACGACCTGAGTCTGACCGTTCCGCAAGGGCAATGGCTGGCGATTGTCGGCTCGTCCGGTTCCGGCAAAACCACGCTGATGAACATGATCGGCTGCATGGATACGCCGTCGAAGGGTTCCGTCATGCTTGAAGGCCGGCGATTGGAGGATTTGAACGCCTGCCAGCTTGCCGATGTGCGTAAGAACATGATAGGACTCGTGTTCCAGAAGTTTTACCTCGTGCCGCATCTGACGGCGGTGGAGAACGTGATGGTGGCGCAATACTACCATTCTGTAGTCGATGAGAAGCAGGCGATGGAAGCGCTGGAACGAGTGGGATTGAAGGAGCGTGCGCATCACCTGCCCGGCCAGCTGTCCGGCGGTGAGCAGCAGCGCGTGTGCATCGCCCGAGCGCTCATCAACTGCCCGAAGCTGATTCTCGCCGACGAGCCGACCGGCAATCTCGATGAGAGGAATGAGAAGATCGTGCTCGACCTGTTCCGTCAGCTGCACGAGCAGGGCACTACGATCATCGTCGTGACGCACGATGCGCTCGTCGCCTCCTGCGCACAACGCGAAATCATGCTCAACCATGGTGTGCTCGTCGGTGAACAGTGGAATGACGAGGAGGCGAAACGTGCGTACGAGGCGGCCGGTGGCAAGCCTGCGCACACCGGTTCCGCCGAGGAAGGCGCACAGAACGGCGGTGTCGCGATTTTGTTCGCCGACCCTACGAAGGCCGCAAAAACCGGAGATACGGACGCGGACGCCGACGGCACGGAAGGGGAGCGCGCATGAGCGCCGCACAATCGAACGCAATCAAAGTCATCGCACTGTCCGCGACGAGTATCGCGCTGTTGTCGGCATGCGGCGAACCGAAGGCAACGCCGATGGACGACGAATACGCCGGCAATTCCGGTGAAAGCGTGCAATCGCAGGAAGAGAAGTCGAAAACTGACGGCAAGGCGTCCGGCGACACGGCAGACGACGGCGACGCCACCAAAAACCGTGCCGACGCGAATTCCGCAACATCCGACAAGCAGGACACCGGCAACTACGCGGATGGCGACTATTCGATCAACGGCCAGTACGGGCCGGTCGGCGAGGATACCATCGACGTGCATCTGACCGTTAAGGACCAGAACGTGACGGCCGTGGAAATCGTTGGGCATCCGTTCACGTCCATCTCCAAAAAGCATCAGAACGACTTCGCCAAAGCCGTACCGGATGCGGTGGTCGGCAAGCCGTTGAAGGATCTCAAAGTAGACAAGCTCGCCGGCGCCAGCTGGACCTCCGAAGCCTTCAACAAGGCGTTGGAAGTGGCGCGTCAAGAAGCGTCAATCCAATAGCCCATTCCTTCTGAAACCGACACGGCATGCCCGTCTTGCGTCGGTGCGGACGGTTTTCCTGTGGTTACCGTGCGGATTCGGCGCATACGTTCGGCCAGAGCAACGTGGCCATGTTCTCGGCCCAGGAATCAGACTTGCGTTCCTTGCCGGATTGCCGTTCCCCTCCGGCTTCCTGCCCCGCCAACGCTTTGCAAGCCAGCATGGAACCCAGCACCGTGCTGAACAGGAACGTGTAGTCCAAACGGTTTTGAAACACTCCGTCGGCGATGCCACGTTCCATGAACCCCACGAACCGTTCTTCGGCCGGCGCCAGCACTTGTGCTGCGATCGCCTTCAGCGTGGCGTTGTCGGAAGACAGCACCACGCCCACGGCTTTCAATCCGAGTTCGCTGTCGAAGCAGTCCTGGATGCGTTGCAGCATGGTGGCCAGTCCGTTCCGCGACGGCTTCAAATCGTTGAAATTCGGTAGTCCGGCAACTTCCGGTTGGATGCGTTGCAATAAATCGTCGGCGTTTCGGTAGCGTCGGTAGATTGTGGTCTTTGCTACCCCCGAACGTCGTGCGACCTCTTCGATGGTCACCGCTCCGATACCATCGGAAATCACTATCCCCAATGTGGCTTTCATGATTTTGCGGTCGGTTTGCTCCCGTAATCGCTCACGTCGGCCACGTGCTGTGCCGACGTCTTCCTGCGTGGTTTTTTGCACCGTCTTCCGCGTGACCTCTTGCGTGGTTCCTCTCATCATGCCGCGATCACTTTCGTGCTTTCCAGCTTGCTTACGTACCAATGGTTGAACTTGACCAGTGGAATGCGCAGTAGCAGGCCTATCAGCAGCAGCGGCGGAATGAACAGCAGTAGCGCGCCAATCGCAAACCAGTAATCGTTACTGTAGATTCCGCCGATCGCCGCGCGCATTGCTGTGATTGAATGCGTCGCAGGCAGGAACGGGCTGATGCCGCTGATGATTTTCGGCAGTACGGCCAGCGGATATGCGCCGTTCGCTCCGGAGATCTGCATGACGAGAAACAGCACGCCGATGGCTTTGCCGACGTTGCCGAAGCTGGCCACGAGCGTGTAGGTGAAGAACGAGAACACTAGGCTGCTCACCCAGCCGGACAGCATGAACAGCAGCGGATGCACCGCCTGGACATGGAGGAACAGCAGACTGCCTCCCAAGGAGAACGTGCTCTGCAATAGTCCGATCACGCCGAACACACCGTAATGTCCGAGAAACAGCTGATGCGGTTTCGGGTCGCCGAGTTCCTTGCGCACCTTACGCGAGACGGTGGTCTTGAGCGTCACTGCCATGAGCAGCGAACCGACCCACAGCGGCAGGATCGTGTAGAACGGTGCCATCTGCGAACCGAAGTTCTTGACTGGGAACACCGCGTTGCGTTTCACTTTTACAGGGGCTGCAAGCGCGGCGGCCAACGAGTCGGTATTATCGCTGAGCACATCTTTGACGGCGCTCATATCGCCGCTGTTCAGCGCATCGGTCAATGTTCCTGTGAATGCGCCCAGTTTTTTGCCCGCGCCGGCCAGACTATCGGCGGTGGAATCCAACACGCTGCTGATGGCGGTCAGATTCTTATCCGCGGTCTTGGTGGTGCCGTTCAGATTGCCCAGCGCGCCTTTCAGATCGGCCGCTGTGGCATTGAGCGCGGTGGTGGTGCTGGTAATGGACGTGGCGATATCGTCAAGTTGCGGTTTCAGTTGGCTCTCATAGTCGGTTTTGATGCCACTGACGGACGTTGCCGCCTGCTGCGCCAGTTTCTTGATCTCCGCACGTTCGGCCGTGGTATCGCTTACTTTGGCGTCGATGTTGTCGGCGCTGCCATTCAGCGCCGATGCTAGGTCGTTGAGCTGTGTGATGGTGGTGCCGACGTTGGTTTTGAGATGGTCGATGGCGTTCCTCACCGCTTCCGGCAGCTTTTCGTTTGCACTGAGCGCGTCGAGCGAATCATAGATCTGCTGGTAGCTTTGCGCCTGCTTGCTGATGTTCGTGGCCTGGTTGCGTAATGCGGTGGCGGTGTTGCCGGCCTGCGCGCCCGCATTGCCGAATAGGCTGTCCACATCTGCTTCCACGGCTGTGAAGCTGTTGGCGGAATCAGTCAGAGCCGTGCCCAGCGCGGTGGTGCCGGTCTTCAACGCGCCCGTCAGATCCTCCACACCACTGCCGGCTTGCTTGAGTGTTGTTCCTGCGCTTTTCGCATTGCCGCTGACATTGGCGATCAGACCGTCGGAGGACTCAAGCAGATGCCGTGCGCTTTGGGTCAGCGTGCTGAACGTGCGGAGCGTTCCGGAAGCGTCGGTGAGCGTTTCCGCGAAGTCGCTGATATTGCCGTTGAACTGCGTGAGTTGTTCCTGCGCGGCTGGCTTGTCGAGTTGGTTGGCGAGCTGCGATGCCACACTCAGCGCGGTGCTGGTCAGTGTTTCGGAGAACGTCTCGTTGACCTGCGCGCTGACCGTATCGGCGCCTTGGCCTGTGATCTTCGGAGCCAAGGCGTTCTTCTTTTCATTGTTGTAGTAGGCGATTTCGGCGTGGTTGCCATCGGATGCGAAGAACGTCATCATACGGGTGCTGAAGTTCTTTGGAATCACCACAGCTGCGTAATATTTGCCGGATTTGGTGCCGTTGATGGCTTCTTTTTTGGTGGTGAAGGTCCAGTCGAGCTGATCGTTGGAACGCAGCGTGTTAACCACTTGGTCGCCGATGTTGATCTTCACTGGAATGAGGTCGGACCGGTATCCGTCGTCCTCATTGGCTACGGCGAATTTCAGATTGCCGGTATTGGCGAACGGGTCCCAGCTGGCGGCCACGTTGAACCATGTGAAGATGCCGGGGATCACAACGAGTCCGATGACGATGATGATGGAGACGACGTTGCTGGTGATTCGCCGGATGTCGCCGACGAACAGTTTCCAGATGGTTTTCATGCGTTGCTCCTTTCCTCGGTGTTTTCGGCGGTCTCGGCGGTCTCGGTAGTCTCGGTGGTGTCCGTGGCGGCATCGTTCGCGGCGGCGCTTGGACCGGTCGTCTGCATTTTCTGCACCAGTATGGCGATTCCGTCATCTTCATTGTGGTTGACGCCCGTCACGTTTTCCGTCGTTTCTTTGATGACGCTGGTATTGCGATTATCGGATGTCGTGCGTTTGCCGCTGGTGCGTCTCCGCGTTTTGCGCAGCAGTCTGTTCCGCCGTTCCTGTTGCGCCCGCTTTTTGCGACGGATGCGTGCCGCTTGGCGCTCCACCAGCATGGATTGGATCGATTCATCGCTCAAATGGCCGAGCTCCACTTGACGGTTCAGATTATCGCGCATGTATTCGATGACCATGAGGAAGCCCATGATGAGCAGAATCCAGACGACCCACGTGGCCAGTACCACCACTTTCTCTCCGTTGGTGAACGAGAACACCGCCGCCAGAGTTACCGGAACTACGAATCCGATCACCAGAGCTCCGCGCTTGAGTTTCGGGTACAGTTCCGCGAACCGACTTGCGCGTTCCTCGATCACCTCGCGGTAGCCGCCTTTGTCGGCCAGCACCTGAATGGCTTGGGACATGTTGTATCCGCGTTCCGGAAGCTCCACTTCCTCGCCGATAATCATGTCGCTTTCCTTGATTTCGCGGGCGAAGAGTCGGTTGAGGTTGACCAACAGAGGACGGACCACCAGGCCGATGACGAACGCCATGCCGGCAAACAGCAGCAGCGTGCCGATCGCCTTGGTCCAATGGCCGTCGTAGAAGCCGGCGATGGTCTCGCGGAATGCGTCTATCGAATAGCTGAATGGCACGAACGGATAGACCATGCGGAAGAACTTCGGCATCATCTCGATCGGATACAGGCCGGAAGCGCCTGGAATCTGCACGATCACCAACGCCACGCACAGGCCCTTGCCGATGTGCATGAACGTGGTGGACAGCGCGTACGTGATGCTCAGATATACCAGCGATGTGATCATGCCGGTCAGTATGAACAGTGGCGCGCAAGCCGTCTGCACGCCGAGTATCAGATCGCCAACGGTGCAGATCGCGCCTTGAATGACGCCCATCGTGCCGAGCAACAGGTATCGGGCCAGATACTTTTCGGTTGCGGTCGGATCGAGACCCTCAAGCCCCTCGTCGTCCACCTCCACTTTGTAGATCACCACAAAGGCGAACGCGCCCACCCACAGTGCCAGATTGGTCATCAGCGGAGCCATGCCGGAGCCGTAGGAGTTGACGGGATACACGTTCTTCGTGTCGATTACGGTCGGGGACTCCATGAACGAGGCGATCTTATCCGCGTCAAGCGAACCGCTGCCGGTCAACGATGCGAGCAGATCCGCAGTGCCCAGCGCCTTCAGGTCGGTGCTGACGGTGGTGAGCTTCGTCTCCATCTTCGCCAGCTGCTGGTCGGTTTGCTCAAGGCCGATGCGGGCGTCTGACGCCACTTGGTCGAGTTGGTCGAGCACGATGTTGGTTTGCCTGACCACGCTGTCCTGGCTGGTCACGGTGCCGGCAAGTGTTCCGGCCGTCCCAGCCAGCGAGCCCAGCGCGGAATTCAGTCGCGGCAGTGCGCCTGAATTGATGGCGTTGCGCGCCATGCCTGCGCTTTTGAGCGAGTTCTGCGTGCCTATGTTGAAATCGGTGGACAGTTTGGATACGCTGCCGGCTGTGGCCTGTGTGTTCTCGCTCAGGGTTTTGAGGTCGGCGAGTGTTCCGGCTGCCGTGTTGTTGGTATTCTCCAGTTTGCTGATGATTTGCTGGTATTGCGCGTTGTCGCTGGCGGATTTGAGCTTCTCGAGCAGTTTCGCATTGCTGTCGGTGATGTTTTGCATGCCGGTCACCGCCTGCTGTGCCGATCCACTTGCCGCGGATATCGCCGACGAGATCTGGTTGATGCTGGCTGTGGATTGCGCCGTCGCTTGGGAAACAAGTCCGGATCCGGTTTCCAGCGCGCTGTTGGCGTTGGACGAAAGCGTGTTGAGCTGGGTTTGCGCTGTGCCGATGGCGGTGGATGCGCCTGCTAGTCCTCTGCCTGCGCTCGCCGCGGCCAGCTGCACGTCGTTCAGGGCATTGCGTGCTGCTTTTGTCTGCTGTGGCACATTGGCTAACTGGGTGTCGAGATCCGCGATTGCGGAGCGGATCGTGCCTACGTTCCGCTTGGTGTTGTCGAGTTCGCCGATGGTTTCGTTGGCGATGGCGTTGGTGTTGCCGCTGATGGTGCCGTTGGCCGAGTTGACGGCTTTGACGAGCACGTCGCTGACGGTGGAGACGAAGGTGTTGTTGACGGTGCGGTCGACCACGGTCGCGCCTTGGTCGGTGATTTTCGGCGAAATCGGACTCGCCTTCTCGTTCACGTAATATTCGAGCGTGGGGCGATGCTTGCTGTTGGTGACGACGTTGGCCAGATCTTCGCTGAAGTCGGAAGGGATGACGATTGCGGCGTAGCAGTCGCCCGACTCCACCGCTTCCATCGCATTGGCTTTGCCCATGAACTCCCAGCCGAGCTGGTCGTTGCTCTTCAGCGTGCCTTCGATTTGATCGCCGAGATTGACTTTGCCAAGCAGCGCGTTGTCTGTGCCTTCGTCCATGTTGGCCACGGCCACTTTGATGCTGTCCGTGTTGCCATAGGGATTCCAGAACCCGTAGATGTTGAACCATGCGTATAGCGGGGGAATGAGAATCAGGCCGATCATAATCACCCACGCGGCGGGTACGGTGACCAATCGTTTGAAGTCACGGCGCAGGATCTGCAGTACGTTGTGCATTGTCTCTCCGGTTTGGCGAATCAATTCCCTTATATGGCGATACGTGTTCCGTAGCGCTACGCGGTTCGTATCGTATACCGTGCTCTTGGACAATCGCCATCGCGTTTCATGGATGACGGAAATCGGGTCGAGTACTGCGGCAAAGCCTCGGCAAAACCATCGCCGGCTGACGTAGCCCCTTCCGCTCACGTCCGTGACAAATCGCCATTTCTGTATGTCCGTGAGCGAAAGGTGGTAATAAATCGCTATTTTCCGTCCGTATTTATACCCCCATTCGCTCACGATGCGCTATGCATCGCCATTTCTTGCGGACGTGAGCGAAAGGTGGTGTGCGAATGGCGATTGCAGCCAGCTGACGTCCCCCTCTTTTGCTCGCGTCCGCCAATAATCGCACCTGAACCGCTTTTCTTGCGGCGGATATTGCCTACGTTTGGTAGCGTGGGCTGAAGGAAGGAGCGGCATATGAGCGAAACCGCACAATCTGAATCACGATCCGAGGATTCCGCCGCGGGCAAGACGGATGGAGAAATCAAGGCGATTGCCGCCGAAACCGAAATCGCGGCTATCGAAGAAGGCGGAAAGCAGGGCACTGGCGAAGTCGGCAATCCCGCTGACCGTCGTCTGCCGTTAATCGTTCGCATTTACGGCATCGTCATGCTTATTGAAGGCGTGGTGACGCTGCCGATCATCGTGCTGTCGTGCCTGTACGTCGTGCAGGCCGTGCTTTCCGGCGATATGACGTTCGACGCGCTGAGCCTCACCACGATTCTGTCGGCGATTCACGCGGTCGTGCTGATGGTCACCACCGCGTGCCTGACGGTGTTCGGCGTGCTGCTTTTCAGGAACAAACGCCGGCACATCGCGCAATGGACGTACCTGCTGATTCCGCTTACGCTCGCCGAAGGCCTGCTGTCGCTGGCGTTGAAGGGGCTTGGCCTGAACCTTGTCAGCCCGGCTGTCCAGCTTGTCGTGCTGATCGCCCTGCACATCACCGCCGACCCATCGCTGCGGGAGGAGCGCCGGCTGCAGTTCGCGTTGCGGCGCATGGACGCCCGCAGCGCGTATGAGAACGCCGCCTCCCAAGGCATGGCCGGCCGCGACCTGACCGGCAAAGGCTATATTTCGCTGGATTTCTTCAATCTGTTCTGGCTGTTCACCATTGGTTGTGTGTTCGGTTTGGTGATCGAAACCATCTACCATTTCATCCTGTTTGGCGAATACCAGGACCGTGCGGGCTTCCTATGGGGGCCGTTCTCGCCCATCTATGGTTTTGGCGTGGTGATCGTCACCGTGTTGCTCAACCATTTGTGGCAGTCGAATTGGTTGCTGATTTTCTGCTCAAGCGCGGTGATCGGTGGCGCGTTCGAATATTTCACCAGCTGGTTCATGCAGGCCGCGTTCGGTATTCGCGCGTGGGATTACACGGGGCAATGGCTTTCGATTGACGGGCGTACGTCCGGCAAATACATGTTCTTCTGGGGTATCCTCGGCTTGATTTGGGTCAAGTTGATTTTGCCGCGATTGTTGCGATTGATCCAGCGTATTCCGTGGAAGATTCGCTATTCGCTGACGCTGGTCTGCTTCATTTTCCTTTTCGTCGACGGTGTGATGACGCTGATGGCCCTTGATGCTTGGTATTCCCGCATGGCTGGGGTTGCGCAGAATTCGCCCGTTTCGCAGTTCTTCGCCACGTATTTCAATGACGATTTCATGGCCCACCGATTCCAGACCATGAAGATCGACCCGTCCACTGCCGGTCGTATGTAGGCTGGTTTTTGCGTTTTGCGGGTTTTGCTAAGCGGCTGGTCGGGCGATGTTCCGGCTGGCCGCTTTGCTTTGGGTGGCTGATTTTGAACGATTTCGGACGATTGCAGTGGGGTTTTGTTGCGGGTTTTGCCGCGGGGGATTTGATTCTTCCGGATTATTGCCGTTTGGGATTCGTGCCTTCCGGCTGTCTGGATGCTTGACTGCTGTTGCCGCGCCTACGCCGCGATGCTTTGCGCCAGCTGGCGGATGAGGTCGGGGCGATGTCCGCTCCATGAGGAATTCGGTGAGATGACGACCGGAATTTGCTTGAAGCCGGCGTCCTTGATCTGTTCGAATGTGGACGGATTCTGCGTCAAATCGACCGCCACGTACCGCACTCCCAGTTTGGAAAGCTCTTGTTCGGTGGCCTCGCATTGAGGATTGTTCGGATTGGTGAAGACGGTCACGGTCATTACTTTTCCTCCCTATGCAATCGGCTTCCTTTGGTGCGGAAGATCTTGTCGGCCACGTTTTTTGATTTTGCCCGGCTGAGCAGGCTGTTCATCAGTATACACTACCCGTAGTGGCGTTTCGTGCGTTCGCCCACTGTATATAGTGGGGAATTTCCCGTAATACCGAATCTATGCGAACAAATGTTCGATATATTCGAGTCTATCATTATCGTCGATTGCGCCACGCCGGTTGCATGCGTATGGTCCGTCCGCGAATCGCCCGCGGGCTGTTCGCTATTCATTTCGGAACACATATTGCGATTTCGCTCGTTTTCTTACGATTGTGAGCGAAAGGTGGTGCCGCATAGTGCGGTAGGGGTATAAATCGCCTTATTTTCCATACTTTTCGGCGCACGTCGCGAAATAATCGACCGAAATTGCGATTCGTGAGCGAAAGAGGGTGCGCGATATGGTGCGTTCCGTATTGAAGTGCTGAGACCTCATCCCGAAACAAATGAAAAAGTCCTGAGAACCATCGGCTTCCAGGACTTCGAACCTGTGCCCCCCGTGGGATTCGAACCCACAACCCACGACTTAAAAGGACGCTGCTCTAACCGTTGAGCTAGAGGGGCAACAGCAACATAGTATACAGCATATTCGGACCAGTCGCCACCGCGGGCGTCGCGCGGACGTCAAAGTGGTCATCGGAGCGTTGGCATGCCTACAATCGATACCATGTCATGCACCACAATCCTTGTAGGCAAGAAAGCAAGTTACGACGGTTCGACCATCATCGCCCGCGACGACGATTCCGGTTCCGGCCGTTACGATCCGAAGAAATTCGTCGCTATCGCGCCGCAAGAGCAGCCGCGCCACTATCGCAGCGTGCTCAGCCACGTCGAAATCGATCTTCCCGACAACCCGTGCCGATACAGCATCGTGCCGAACGTGCTACCCAACCGTGGAATCCTTGCGGAAGCGGGCGTGAGCGAACGCAACGTGGCCATGAGCGCCACCGAAACCATCGCCGTCAACGAACGCGTGCTCGGTGCCGACCCGCTGGTCGTATTGCAGCCAGCCGACGAAATCGCAGGAAAGCCGGAAATCCCTGGCGGCATTGGCGAAGAGGACATCATCACCCTCGTGCTGCCGTACGTCAACACCGCGCGCGAAGGTGTGAAGCGCCTCGCTGAACTGCTCGAAACATACGGGACGTACGAATCGAACGGCATCATCATTTCCGACGTGGATGAGATCTGGTACGTCGAAACCATCGGTGGACACCATTGGATCGCCCGCCGCGTGCCGGACGACAAATGCGCCATCATCCCCAACCAGCTTGGCATCGACTATTTCGATTTCGACGACGCTTTCAGCGACGCGCGCGAATTCATGTGCAGCGCCGACCTGCAGGAATTCATCGAAACGCATCATCTCGGTCGCGCGTCGGGCGTGCAGGTCGGCATGAACGGCGGCCACTGCAACCCGCGCATCGTATTCGGCACCGCCACCGTGAAGGACCACATCTACAACACGCCGCGCGCTTGGTATATGTACCGCTATCTCGACTTGGACGACGCGGAAAATCACACGCCCGAATCGGATGATATTCCATGGTGCCTTGAACCGGAGCACGCCGTGACCGTCGAGGACGTCGACTTCCTGCTCGGCTCGCATTACGAGGGCACCCCGTACGACCCGTACGGCACGCAGGGAACGGAGGAAAGCCGCCATCGCTACCGTCCGATCGGCATCAACCGCACCGGACATATGGTGGCCATGCAGATTCGCCCGTACGCGCCCGTCGAAAGCCGTTCGATCATGTGGATTTCGTACGGTTCCGGCGCGTTCACCACGTCCGCCCCGTTCTATGCGAATGTCGACGACACCCCCGCCTACCTGCGCGACACCACGCCGGAAGTCTCCACGGACTGCCTGTATTGGACGAACCGCCTGATTGCAACGCTCGCCGACGCGCACTTCTACGAGACCAGCAACGCGGTCGAGGGCTTCTCGGAAGATGTCCGTTCCTTCGGCCACCGTCTGGTGGAACGTACGGATGATGCGCTTGCGACTGCCGGCGCAACGGACGCCCCGTCCGTCACCGCCCGTCTTGCGGCGGCCAATGACGAGATGGCGGACTACCTGCGGAAGCGCAATACGAAGCTGCTCGGCGACGTGCTATACACGTCCAGCAACCTTATGCACAACAGTTTCGCCATGTCCGACCGCTGGAACTGAGCGTGATTCCGCGCGCTGAAGCGTTCGATAAGCGTTCAACGCGCGTTCGGTAAACGTTGAGGGGCTATCGACTCGTGCCGATGGCCCCTCAACGTTATACGGGAATCAAAACCTGCGAGAACTTCGAAACTCGCGCACGAAGATCAGTTGAACCCGACCACGTGCTCGGCCAGGAAATACCCCTTGCGGATCACGAATCGGCCGGCCGAACCGCGCAGATTCAGCGCGCGCGACATCGCCTTCTTACGCACGTCCTTGTAAATCGTCGGCGAATATGCCTCGATATCCGCCCACATGGCCTTCTTCTTCTCGTAATTCTCCGGCTCGCGCGACAGGATCATGAAGACACTCGCCACGGAGCTTTCAATCGCCAGAAAATGAATCATGTAGCGGTATAGGCCGTCTGGCACCGTACCACGTTCGGGGGTGGCGCGCACCATGCATTGGTTGACGAGCCGCAGCTGGTCCACGCGTCGGATCATCACGTCCGTCTGCACGCTCTGCCCGTCGCGGCCGATGAAATAGTGGTAGAACGGCGTATCCACGTATTGCAGCGACTTGACCCACGGGAACGGCTGGTAGGCGTAGATGAAGTCCACGTAGAACGTGTGCTCCGGCAGCTGCATTTTCGATTCGCGCACCACGGCCGTACGGTAGATCAGCGCGTGCATGAGAATGTATTCGGTCAGGCCGAAATGTCCCAGATTGTCCCAAGTGAGCCGCTTGCCGGGCTCCATGGCGTGACGGAAGTTCACGACGTGCTTGTTGCGTTTGCCGACCTTGTCATACACATAGTTGGTGACGAGCATGTCGAGCGGCTCGTCCTTGCCGACCTCGCCGCGCAGCACGGCCATGACCTGTTCGAGCGATTCCGGGCCGACCCAATCGTCCGCGTCCACGACCTTCACGTACATGCCGCTCGCCGCCGCGATGCCGGTGTTGACCGCGCCGCCGTGGCCCTTGTTCTCCTGATGGATCGCGCGCACGATTCCCGGATTGCGCGCCTCGAACGTCTTCGCCATCTCCAGCGTGCCGTCGGATGAGCCGTCATCCACGATCAGCACTTCGATGTCGTCGTTGCGCTTCGACGCGATCAACGATTCGACGCACCGTTCCAGGTATTCCGTCATGTTGTACGCGGGCACCACGAAGGTGAGCGTCTTCTTCTCCTGCATATTCTTCCTCGGATCGGGCTCGTGTCGGGCCGTGCGGCTGGCCGACCGCTCCGGCCAAAAGCATAACGAAACTAACGTAGCACCATGTGCGGTTCCGGGGCGCGGTTTTGCACACAAACGGCACCCTGAAATACGCAATCTGCACCTGAAATTTCCCCTAGGGTCATTTCGGGTGACGGTATGTCAGTTTTCGTCAATTGTTGATTGTTTTTGCGATTCGTGCGGGCTTTGCGGTTTTTGCGATTCGTTCGTCTCGTCTGATTCGTTTGATTCGTCTGCCGCTTGCGATTTGCCTACTGCTTGCGATCCGTCCGTCACGGTCGTCCCGTCCGTCGCGTCATCTCCCGCAGCAACCGCCTTCTCCTGCGATTTCGCGGCCTTCTTGCCCTGCTTCTCCTGCTTGGCGATCGCCTTCGCTTCCCGCGCGGCCTGCTTTTCCGCCTCGCGGGCGGCCTTTTCGCTTTCGTAGCGCAGTTCCGGCTTGGCTTCCATGCGGCTCAGCCCATACCATGCCAGGTTCACGATATGCGCGGCGAGCTGCTCCTTGCTGAGCTTGCGTTGGTCGGCCCAGTATTGGCAGGTGTACACGGTCATGCCGATGAGCATCTGCGCGTAATACGGCACGCTTTTGGCCGGCAGATGCTGGCGTTTGAACGCGTCGGTGAGAATGTCCTCGACGCGTACGGCAATGTCTCCAAGCAGCGAATTGAACGAGTTGGACGGGTCGGTTTTCGGCGAATCGCGCGTGAGCACGCGGAAGCCTTCGGCGTTTTCCTCCACGTAGGTGAGCAGCGCAAGCGCGGTGCGTTCCACGATTTGGCGCGGATGCGCCTGCGGGTCGGACAGCGCGTTGATGAGAACGTCGGTGAGCGCGCGCATTTCGCGGTCCACCACCACGGCGTACAGGCCTTCCTTTCCTCCGAAATGTTCGTAGACGATGGGTTTCGACACTTTTGCGGTCGAGGCGATCTCTTCCACGCTCACTGCTTCGAATCCCTTGGCCGCGAACAGCGATCGACCGATTTCGATAAGCTGTTCGCGCCGCTGGTACGACGTCATTCTGGATGTATTGGCCATATTGCCCAGTTTTTCACGTCCCGTGGATAGCCCCATTGCCTGCCCTGGCAGAGATGAGTGGCGTGTCCGTTGCGCTTTTTAGGCTGGAGCCATGGATACGAATGTGATTATTGCGATTGTCGCGGTCGTCGTTATCGCGGCATTACTTGCGATTGGCGGATGGTGGTTCGGTAAGAGCCGCAAGTCCGCCGTGGACAAGTCCACGGAAGCGGCGAAGGCGAAGGCCGATGCTCGTTTGGCTACGGAGAAGTCCGCCGCGCAATCTGCCGCCGCAAGTGCCGAAAACGCTGAGAAAACCAAGGAAACCGCGGAATCCGCGACTTCGTCTGCCACACCTGAATCGCCAGTGGCAACTGAACCAACTCCGGTCGGGTCAGCCGTAACTGAATCCGCGACCCCAGCCGTCGAAACCCCTGAAGCCGCCGGTACCCGCATGCAGCGCCTCAAGGCGCGCCTGTCCAAGTCCGGCAATCCGTTCGGCAAGGCCCTGTTCAACATTCTTGCGAAGGACCAGCTTTCCGAAGCTGACTGGGAGGACGTCGAAGACACCCTTCTGCTTGCCGATGTTGGCGCGGAAGCCAGCGAACAGCTTGTCGGGGAACTACGCAACGACGCCCGAATCGCGGGCCAGTCCGACCCGGCCGAAGTGCGTGCCGCGCTGAAAGACAAGCTGCTGAAGCTCGTAGGCACTGACACGGATCGCCGTCTCAATGCCGATAAGGAAGGCGCGAACAAACCGAGCGTCATCATCATGGTCGGTGTGAACGGCACTGGCAAAACCACCACCGCGGGCAAGCTGTCACGACTGCTCGTCTCCGAAGGCAAGCAGGTCATGCTGGGCGCTGCCGATACGTTCCGCGCCGCCGCGGCCGACCAGCTGGAGACTTGGGGCGCCAAGGTGGGCGTGCCGGTCGTGCGTTCCGACAAGGACGGCGCCGACCCGGCGTCCGTCGCGTTCGAAGCCAGCGCCAAAGCCAAGGAAGAGAACGTCGACGTGCTCATCATCGACACCGCCGGCCGCCTGCAGAACAAGGCGAACCTCATGGACGAGCTCGGCAAGATCCGCCGCGTCACCGAAAAGAATCTTCCGGTCGACGAGGTGCTGCTCGTGCTCGACGCCACCACCGGCCAGAATGGCATGACGCAGGCCAAGGTGTTCGCCGAAGCCATCGGCATTACCGGCGTGGTCCTGTCCAAGCTCGACGGCTCCGCCAAGGGCGGCATCGTGATTTCCGTGCAGAAGGAGCTTGGCGTGCCCGTCAAGCTCGTCGGCCTCGGCGAAGGCCCGGACGACCTCGCCCCGTTCGATCCGGAAGGCTTCGTCGACGGCATCCTCGCCTGACGTTCCCATATTTTCCGGATTTGCGATTTCCGTAGCGAAAACCTCCCGTCACGTTCCGTACGTGGCGGGAGGTTTTCGTATTGCGATTACTGCTCAGCGCCAGCCGTACCGGCAGCGCCAGCCCCCACCCCCGGCACCTTCCGGATCGTCAGCTTCAATAGCAGCGGCGCGACCAGCGTCACCAGCGAAATGATGAAGATGATCGTCGAATAGTATTCGCTGCCGAGCACATGCTCGTTGAAGCCGATTTGCGCGGTAATCAACGCCATCTCGCCACGTGGCACCATGCCCGCGCCGATCATCAGCGCCGAAGCGCCGCCGAAACCGGCCATGCGGCCACCCAAACCGCAGCCGACGACCTTCGTGATCACGCCGAGAACCGTCATGATCGCAATGAACACAATCATCTTCGTATCATCCACGCCTGTGGTCTGCAGGCCGATGCCCACGAAAAACACCGGCACGAACAACGTGTCTCCAACCGGCTCGATATACCGGTCCGCGTCCTCCGCGTAATCGCTGTTGCTTACCGCGATGCCGGCGAAAAACGCGCCCACCGCGTAGCTCAACCCGGCCAGATTCGACGCCCACGCCATCGCCAGGCAGATGATCACGGCCATCACCGCGATGCCGGACGGCGCCTTCAGCACGCCAGCCAGCGTCATCAGCGCCGGCGCCACCCAAACCACCACCACGGCGGCCGCCACAAAGAACAGCACCTGCTTGAGCAGAATCAAACCCAGCCCTGCCACGTCCACGCTGCCGGTGTTGACGAGCGTGCACATCACGGACAGCAGGATCACGCCGATCACATCGTCAGCCACGGCCGCGCCGAGAATCGACACGCCTTCCTTCGAATCAAGCAGTCCGGCTTCCTTCAGCACCGCCACGGAAATCGACACGGACGTGGCGGAGAACACCACGCCGATGAACGCAGCCGGAATCGGCTTGAAGCCAAACAGCAGGCTCACTCCACCCATCACCGCCACGGGGAACACCACGCCCATGCACGCGATGATGACCGCCGCCTTCGAATACTTCTTCAGCAACTGCAGGTCGCAGCCGACACCGCCCAAAAACATGAGGATGATGATGCCGAGGTCGCTGAACAATGACAGCGAATCGCTCATGTGCATCACGCCCAGCAGCGAAGGGCCCACGAGAATGCCGACGAGAATCTGCCCGATCACTTCCGGCAGCTGCGCTTTGCGGCAGATCAGCCCGGAAACCGTGGTCAGCATCAAAATGGCGCACAGTGAAATGATGAACGTTGCCATGGTCCTCGCCGCTCTCTCGTTACGCGCGTCATACGTTCGCCGCACCGCGCGTTCGGTGTACATGCCACGCGCTCGCCGTACGCGGCGTTCTCCCGTCGCGTGCCACGCGTGTTCCGTAAGTTTCAGCTACCCAACTTACTCCGTCCGCAGCATTGCCCGCCGCTTCCGTCCACCGTCGCAATTTCATATTGCGATTGCCGGGCGATTATGCCTTCCGTATTTCCGTACCGCCGGTTTCGTTGGAATTCCGCCATTTTTCGGCGTAGGTTGACGTTTCGCGCGGATGGCGTTACGTTGGCGTAACACGTCGTAACGTTTTCAAAACGCGGCCGGCGTTCCATATCGTTCTGTCAGCCCCACACGATGGGGACGGAAATGTTGAACCAAATATAGAGAAAGAAAGAGGAGGGTGACATGGGCCAGCTTGATTCTGGAAATGCCGCGTGGATATTGACTTCCGCGTCCCTTGTGTTCCTCATGACGCCTGGTGTGGCGTTCTTCTATGGTGGCATGGTCCGCGCCAAGGCCGTGCTGAATATGATGATCATGGAGGCGGCCGCACTGTCCGTCACGATGATCATGTGGGTGCTGTGGGGTTGGTCGATCGCCTACGCCGGCACCTCGGTCGGCGGCATCTTCGGCGACCCGGCAACCGGCTTCCTGCTGAAGGACACCATGGTTTCCGATAAGGGCGTCTTCACATCGGCCGCACTGAACGGCAACAACTACCCGGTCAGCGTGGACGTGGCCTTCCAGTCCGCGTTCGCCATGATCACCGTCGCGTTGATCTGCGGCGCCATCGCCGAACGTGTGAAGTACTCCACGTGGATGATTTTCGTGGCGCTGTGGATCACGTTCGATTACGCTCCGCTCGCTCACATGGTGTGGAACGGTGGTCTGCTGTCCGCTGACGGCGCCATTTCCCAGGCGATCGGCGCAGCCGCCCACGATTTCGCAGGTGGTACGGTCGTCCACATCAACGCCGCAGTCGCCGCTCTGGTCATCGTGCTGATCATCGGCAAGCGTAAGGGCTTCGGCACGCAGCCGTTCCGCCCGCACAATGTTCCGTTCGTCATGCTCGGCGCCTTCCTGCTGTGGTTCGGCTGGTTCGGCTTCAACGCCGGTTCCGCCTTCGCAGCCAACGGCACCGCCGGCTACGCGTGGGTTTCCACGTCCGCTGCAACCGCTGCGGCAATGCTCTCCTGGGGCTTCACCGAGAAGATCCGCACCGGCCACTACACCGCAATGGGTGCCGCTTCCGGCATCGTCGCGGGCCTCGTCGCCATCACCCCGGCCGCCGATGTGGTCTCCCCGCTGTGGGCCATCGTCCTCGGCGCCATCGCCGGTGTGCTCACCTGCCTGGCCTGCGGTCTGAAGTTCAAGCTCGGCTATGACGATTCCCTCGACGTCGTCGGCGTCCACGGCGTTGGCGGCTTCACCGGCACCGTGCTCATCGGCTTCTTCGGCGAAGGCACCGGCCTGTTCGCAGGCGGCGACTGGAGGCAGCTGGTCGTCCAGCTCATCGTCGCTCTCGTGGCCATCGTCTGGTCCGCCGTCATCACCGGCATCATCGCCTTCGCTCTGGAGAAGACGATTGGCTGGCGCGTCACCGAAGCCCAGGAAGTCGGCGGCATCGATCTTGCCGACCAGGGCGAACGTGCTTACGATTTTGCTGGTACCGCCAGCTCCGTCCTCAAGGAGGTGAAGTGAGATGAAGCTCATTACCGCTATCATCCAGCCCCATAAACTCGACGATGTCAAGGAAGCCCTCGCAGCCGCGGGCGTGCACGGCCTGACCGTGTCCGAGGCAAACGGTTATGGCCGTCAGCGCGGCCACACCGAGGTCTACCGTGGCGCCGAATACACCGTGGATCTCATTCCGAAGATCCGCATCGAGGTGCTGTCCGACGACGCCGATGCCGAAACCCTGGTTGGCGTGATCGTCAAGTCCGCCGGCTCCGGCACCATCGGCGACGGTAAGGTCTGGGTGGCTCCGCTTGACTCGGTGACCCGCGTGCGCACCGGCGAAACCGGTTCCGCCGCCATCTGATCCGTCCGGCCTTGTGATCGGGCCGATTCGGACAAGATGAAATAAAGACCCCCGGGCTTGAAGTTCGGGTTATCAATTACGACACATCCCCGTACGTGCCTCGCGCCGTGCGGGGATTGTCATAAGTCGTCATAGGTTTCATAAGGAACGTGCGTTATGACTTCAGCAGTCGATGGTCTCAAACAACGGTTCATGGCCATGAGCCAGCCCGACGCCGACGGCGTCTACCGCAATGGCGCGGCGAAACGCAAAGCCCGCACGGACTTGGCCATGGGCAATCTCACACAGTTGTGGAACGAAGCCTGCGAGACGGTTTCCTTCGATGTTCCGGCAACCGGCATCGGTCTCGGCGCGGTCGGTTCGCTGGCACGTGGACAGGTAGGCCCCAGCTCCGACCTTGATCTGGTGGTCATCTACGAACCGCACGCGCTGACCGACCAGCAGCTCAACGAGCTCGCCAACAAACTGTGGTATCCGATCTGGGATTCCGGCCTCGACCTCGACCAGTCGGTACGTACCGTCGCGCAATGCGAGGCCGTCACCGACCGCGACCTGCCCGCAGCCATGGGATGGCTGGACGTGGTGCCGATCGCGGGGGACACTGGACTTATCGAAAGCACAGCCGTATCCATATTGGAACGATGGCGCAAGGCCGCACGCAAACGTCTGCCGGAACTGCTCGGCTCCGCCAAATCGCGCCTCGACGAATTCGGCCGCATGGCCTACATCAACCAGCCGGACATCAAAGAGGCACGCGGTGGCCTGCGCGACTCCGTATTGGTGTCCGCGCTCGCCGCATCCTGGCTTGCCGACCGTCCGCACGGCACGTATGACGACGCCGTCGAACGGTTGCTGGACGTGCGCGACTGCATCCATCTGGTCGCCGGCAAAGATACGAACATGCTGCTATCGCCCTACCAAGCCAAAGTCGCGGCGATGCTCGGTCTGGCCGATCCGACGCTGCCCGATGGCGAACGTGAGGCGAAGTCGATCGACGATCTGCAAACGTTGCTGGCACGCGTCGGCCGTCAGATCGCGTTCTCCCTTGATTCCACCGCGTCGCGCGCCGAGCATTCGCTGACGCACGACAAGCCGCGATTCGCCTTCTTCCAAGTGTTCCAGCCGCGCGGTGGCGGCAAACGTCAGGCACCGACCTTCGATGTGATCGCCCCCGGCGTGGCCAAGCATGAAGAGGAAATAGTGCTCGCTCCGGGCGCGGAACCGGCCGCCGACCCGAACCTCGTGCTGCGCGTGGCCGTCGCAGCCGCGGAATTCGGCCTACCAATCGCCCCGGGAACGTTGCGAAACCTCAAAAAGTGCCCTATCGGCGACCGCAACTGGACGGACGAATCGCGTGAACTGTTCATACGATTGCTGGCTTCCGGCCCCGCGCTGCTCAACGTGTGGGAAGACATCGATTTCATCGACGTGCCCGGCAAGCTCATCCCCGAATGGTTGGGCGTGCGCAACCGGCCAAGCGCGTCCGCCGCGCACCGCTATACGATCGACCGGCACATGGTGGAGGTCGTCACGCGGCTCGGCCGTGAAACACCCAGCGGTGGGCGGTACGACGACCGGCATTACGAGGCGCTGCTGCTCGCCGGCATCCTGCATGACATCGGCAAACGACCGGGGGTGGCCAACCATGCGGCGGAAGGCGCTCGGCATGCGACCGTGGTCGTGGAACGCATGGGATTCGACCGCGACATCGTCCGCTGGGTCACGCTGCTGGTACGCGAGCATCTGACATTGTCGGAGTTCGCCACAGGCCGCAATCCCAATGATCCCAACGTCGGCGATGATCTGGCCGGCCGGCTCGACCATAATCCCGTGCTGCTCGACATGCTGTTCGACCTGACCCGCGCCGACGGCTCCTCGTTGGGGGCCACGTCCGGCGAGACCATCTCCAAACAGTACGGGTGGAGCAAATGGCGTGAAACGTTGGTGCGCACCATGTACAACGCCACCCGATACCACATGTAAGCGCCGGTTTCTCGCATGCGCCAAGCCGATATGCCCCCGTATTTCTCGTCGTTTACGGAAAAGCGGGGTGCATATCACCTTCCGTTCACTTCGGCAAATCGAAATAAGGGAATCGGGGTACATGCTTTAGGATGTCCCCAAGTTGTCCACTCAGTTATCCCCACTCTGTGGATAAGTCGAAACGTTTTCCACATGGTTATCCCCAATATGTGGATAACTCGGCTTTTTTCGACTTTCTTATCCACACCAAAGCCATTCGCGCGTGTCGTTCGGTGGATGCGGAGATTCATCCATAATCTCAATGCAACACCGGTCGTGACGGCACGCACGTATTATGGTTTTCCTCGGTATTGAACACATTCGATTGACTGCTGCGGTTGGAGGGACATGGCGGAGAACGACTCTTGGAACAACGGTTCGGCGCAGAACCGCGGATTTTCGAACGCTGGAAACGGTGCGAACGGCATGAACGGCCGATCCGGCCAAGCCGTGCGCGACGCCCTGTTCGACCGCGTGCCGCCGCATGACGACGCCGCCGAAATGGCGGTGTTGGGCGGCATGCTGATGAGCAAGGACGCCATCGGCGAAGTATCGCAGATGATCGACGTGTCCGACTTCTACCAGCCACGCAACCAAACCGTGTACGAAGCGGTCATCAAACTGTTCTCGGCCTCCCAGCCGGTCGACGCCGTGCTGGTGGCCAACGAGCTGCTCGCCGAAGGCAATCTGGAAAAAGTGGGTGGCTCCGACTATCTGCACAGCCTGGTCGCATCGGTTCCGACCGCCGCAAACGCCACGTATTACGCCGACATCGTGCATCAGCGCGCCATCCTGCGTAATGTGATCGCGGCCGGCACCAAAATCGCACAGCTCGGCTACACCGCAGAAGGCTCGCAGGCCGAAGACGTCGTCAACCTGGCGCAGGCCGAAGTATATGAGATGTCCACCGGCAAAGTGCGGCAGGACTACGCGCCGATCGGCACCGTCATCGCCGATACGCTTGACCAGCTCGACCGTCTGCAAAGCGGCGAAGTGTCCCGAGGCGTGCCGACGGGCTTCCGCGACATCGACGACGTGACGCAGGGCCTGCAGCCCGGCCAGATGATCGTCGTGGCAGGCCGACCGGCCATGGGCAAGTCCACACTCGGTGTGGATTTCGCCCGTTCCGCGGCACTGCATCACGGATTGACGACCATCATCTTCAGCTTGGAAATGAGCAAAAACGAGTTGGCGCAACGTATCATCTCCGCTGAATCCAACATTCCGCTCGCCGCCATGCGCCGCGCGGACGACATCACGCCGGAACGTTGGGCCATCCTGAACGAGTTGCAAGGCAAGCTGCAGAACGCGCCCCTGTTCATCGACGACAGCCCGAACATGAGCCTGATGGAAATCCGCGCGAAATGCCGCCGACTGAAGCAGACGAACGATTTGAAACTCGTCGTCATCGACTACCTGCAGCTCATGACCTCCGGCAAGGCCGTGGAAAGCCGCCAGCAGGAAGTGTCCGACTTCTCCCGTGCGCTGAAGCTGCTCGCCAAGGAGCTGGAAGTGCCGGTGGTGGCGTTGAGCCAGCTGAACCGTGGCCCCGAAATGCGTCAGGACAAGAAGCCGCAGCTGTCCGACCTGCGTGAATCCGGCTCTATCGAACAGGACGCCGACGTGGTGTTCCTCGTGCACCGTCCGGACGCCTACGACAAGGAGGACCGCCCGGGCGAGGCCGACATCATCATGGCGAAGCATCGTAACGGTCCGACCGACACGTTCAATCTTGCGTTCCTTGGCGCGTATTCGAAGTTCAAGGACATGCCCCAGGATTACCAGTCCCAGCAGGAGGCGGTGTGATATGGCTTGGAATTCCTTCGCAACCCCGTTGATCGGCAAGGCCGTGCGCACGGCCTCCCGTTTGGCGCACGGCGGTGGCAGCGCGTTCCCCGGCAAAATCGTGGAACGCATCGACCCGCAATTCCTGTCGCGCACATTGGCGCAACTGCCGCTCGGCGTGGTGCTCGTCTCCGGCACGAACGGCAAAACCACCACCACACGCATGGTGGCCAGCATGCTGCAATCGCTCGGATTGAAGGTGTTCACCAACCCGACCGGCTCGAACTTCACCCGTGGCGTGGTTTCGTCGCTGCTTGCGGAAGTCTCGCTTTCCGGCAAACTCGACGCCGACATCGCGGTGCTGGAACTCGACGAGGCGTACGCCGTGCATTTCGTCAAGCAGGTGCCGCCCGACTACTGCCTGCTGCTCAACGTGATGCGCGACCAGCTTGACCGTTTCGGCGAGATCGACAACACCGCGCGACTGCTGTCCAAAGCTGCGGAAGCCACCACCGGTACCGTCGTGCTCAACCGTGAGGACCCGCGCATCGCCCGTCTTGCTGACGTGGCGCATACGGAAGACGGCGTGGAAGTACGCTACTTCGGCCTTGACGAATCGTTGCGCGGCTTCTTCCCGTCGGATGACGACATGAGCACCACTGTTGACGCGGAAGCGCACGACAGTGCGGAACATGGCGGAAATATTGGCGATTCGGGCAATGCCGGCGATACTGCCGATGCCGTTGCGGCTGCCGCGCCGGCCACATCGCAACCGCAGGACGGTCCCGACGCGCTGCCCGCCGACGTGACGTTGCGCGCCGTGGGCGACCACCGCGCCACCTTCGCGATCGACGGCGAAACGTATGAGACGGCCGTGAAACTGGAAGGCGTATACAACCTGTACAACGCGGCCGCCGCGCTCGCCGTGGTGCGCGCCGTCGCAGCGGACGCGCAGGCGATGTTCCTGCCGTTCGAAGACGCGCTCGCCGACAGTGTCGACGCGGACGGTGCCGATACCGGTACCGAAACGGACGGCAACGGCTCGCATGACGCCATCGACCAGGCCGCTGCGGACGAGATTCTGCGCGCGGCAGGCGTCTCACCCCGTATGATCGCCTTCGCGCACGCCACCACGCAGGCCATGATCGACACCGCCGGCGAGGTCACACCGGCATTCGGCCGAGGCGAGGTCATCACCGTGAACGGCACCCCCGTGGAACTGCTGCTCGTCAAAAACCCCATGGGCTTCCGCCTGTCGCTGGCCTCGTTCAAGCCCGAAGGCTGCGACACCATGATCTGCATCAACGACGAATACGCCGACGGCCGCGACATGAGCTGGCTGTGGGACGTGGACTTCACCTCGCTGCGCGGCACCGGCGTCAAAGCCGTGTCCGGCGTACGCGCGTGGGACATGGCCCTGCGCCTCGAATACGATCAGGTGCCGGTCGAATCGGTCAGCACCGACCTGGAGGAATCGGTCGTGAACTTCGTGAACGCGAATTCTGGCACCCCCAAACACATCTACTGCACGTACACGGCCATGCTGAAAACGCGTGCCGCGCTCGCCAAAATCGCCGACGTGGCCGACGCCGGCGTGGGCAAGTGAGCGCCGCGCGAAACGAAACCGCGCAATCGCAAAGCAAAACAGCGGAAGGAAGACGAGGAGACGATATGAGCCAGGTCATCGACATCGTGTCGCTGTATCCGAAGGATATGAACATCTACGGCGATTCCGGCAACGTGCTCGCCATCCAGCGCCGGCTCGCGCTGTACGGCTACGAGCCGCGCGTACACGCCTACAACCAGGGCTGCGACTGGCCCGAGCACGTGGACATGATTCTGGGTGGCGGCGGCCAGGACACCGGCCAGAAGAAGATCATCGACGACTTCTTCCAACGCGCCGACCTGCTGCGTTCGCTCGCGGCGGACGGCGTGCCGATGCTGATGATCTGCGGCCTGTACCAGCTGTTCGGCGAGTATTTCGAAACGGTCGACGGCTCCCGACTCGACGGCATCGGCGTGATCGGCGCGTACACGGTCGGCCAGGAAACACGCATGATCGGCAATCTTACGGAAACCTCCGCCGATTTCGGCAAGATCATCGGCTACGAAAACCATTCCGGACAGACGTTCCTGCGTGACGGCGTGCAGCCGCTCGGCACCGTCGAACAGGACGGCACCGGCAACAACGGCGAGGACCATACGGAAGGCGCGCGCGTCCACAACGTGATCGGCACGTACATGCACGGCTCGCTGCTGCCGAAGAATTCCGCGATCGCCGATTTCCTGATCCGCACCGCCGTCGAACGCCGTTACGGCACGTTCGATCCGGCCGCCGCCGGACAGACGGACGCGCAACGGGCCGCCCTGCATCGCATCGACGAAATCGCCGACCGTGCTCGCCGCGTGGCCATGTCCCGTCCGCGCTGACGGCTGCCATGCCGGTTCGCCGACAATCGCACCGCCCGCGCTGAACGCCGGATATCCGCCACTTTTTATGCGATTGACCGGTTTCGCTCGGCGCAGATGTGAAGAAAATGCGATAGAGTGGTACCACCATCACCTAAAGGAGGACATCATGGCTGATTTTAATTTTGGTGACGGCCTGCGCAAGGTCTTTCTCGCCGGCGTCGGTGCCTTGGCGACCACTGTTGAGAAGAGCCAGGAAATCGTTGACGACCTCGTCAAGAAGGGCGAGCTGACCGTCGAGCAGGGCAAGGCCCTCAACGCCGAACTCAAGCACAAGGTCGAAGAGGCTAAGGAAGCCCCTGAGTCCAAGGATGCAGCCCCGGCCGAAACCGAAGACAAGGCCGAGTAGCTCCAGTCTTTCGTATCGCCGTCTGCCGCGCATGTGAGCGCCCGGACGGCGATTTGCTATGCCCGCGCGACGCCGGCGAAACGTTCGTCTGGCATCGCGGGCTTTCCAGCCGATTTCCCAACCGTTTGCGAGCAGTGACATGTCTTTGAAACACCCATCCGACAAGCCGGACGCGGCACGCCCCGAAAGCGTGGAGCCCGTCACGCTGTCCGACAGGGTCAACGCGGTCATCAACCCCACGGCCGACCCTTCGCCGGACGCCGCCTCCCAAGCAAACGGACTGACGGATGAGCTTGCCCACGAATCCGCGGACGATGCCGGCGAAACGGACGATACCGGCAAAGCGGCCGGTGCCAACGCGCAATCGTCCGAAACCATCGGCATCTTCGGAGCGCGCAAAGACACGTTCTCCGCGCGCTACCATCTGACCCGCCGCGGCAAACTCCGGCGTCTTGCGCAAATCGCGCAGATCGCCAACAAATTCGACGTGGTTCACGGACTCACGCCCGTCAAAATGCGTCTCATGCTCGAAGCGCTCGGCCCCACGTTCGTCAAGGTCGGACAGATCCTGTCCATGCGCTCCGAAATCCTGCCGCAATCGTTCTGCGACGAACTGTCCAAACTGCGCGCCGACGCCGACCCCATGCCATACAGCACGGTGCTGCAGGTGCTTGAGGACGAATACGGCCGGCCCGTGGACGAGATCTTCGACCATATCGACCCCACCCCGCTCGGCTCGGCCAGCCTTGCGCAGGTGCATCGTGCGAAACTGCTCACCGGCGAGGACGTGGCCATCAAAGTGCAACGTCCGGGCGTGCGCGAAACCATGGCGCAGGACGTGTCCATCATGCGCACCATCGCGGGAATCGCCACCAAAACCATGCGCAGCGCGCAGGTGGTGGACCTGTCCGGCGTGGTCGAGGAACTGTGGGACACCTTCGAATCGGAAACCGACTTCCTCATCGAAACGCGCAATCTGGCGGAATTCAAACGATTCTGCGAACGCTACAAATACATGGACTGCCCGAAGCCGTACCCGGAACTATGCACCGAACACGTGGTGGTCATGGACTACGTGGAAGGCATCTCCGTCTCCCATCCGGACGAGCTGCTTGCAGCCGGCTACGACCTGAAGGAAATCGGCACCAAACTCGTGGACAACTACGCCACGCAGGTACTCGACGAAGGCTTCTTCCACGCGGACCCGCACCCCGGCAACATCATGGTGCGCGGTGGGCAGATCGTGCTGCTCGACCTGGGCATGACTGGCCGGCTCAACGCCAAAACCCGTTCCGTGCTGAAGGACATGATCTTCGCCGTGGCCGAGCAGGATTCCCCCAAGCTTGCCGACGGTCTGCTGCGTTTCGCCGGTGCCGAGGCCGATCCGGAGGATTATCCGGCATTGCTGGCCGATCTGGACGTGATCGTCAAGGAATTCGGCACAGTGGATTTGGCTGAACTCGATATTGCGGCCATGCTGACTGCTCTAACGCAGATGGCGCAACGCCACGGCATCGAGGTGCCGAGCACCGTCACCACGGTCGGCCGCGCGCTGGTCACCTTGGAAGGTTTGCTCGACGAGTTCATTCCCGACGTGAATATGATCCAGATCATCTCCGACCACATCGCGTCGAGCACGTCGAAGAAGGATTTCGCCAAGGACGAGACGAAATCGCTGGCTCTCGAAAGCCATCAGGCGCTGCACAGTCTGCTTGCCGCCGCCAACGAGCTGAAAGTGGCGTCCCGCATGCTCACGCGCGGCCAGCTGCGCGTCAATATGGAGATGGTCGGTTCGCAGGAGCCGATCCACCTGCTCGCCAACATGGTGAACAGGCTTACGATGGCGCTTATCGTGGTCGGCCTGTTCATCGGCTCGTCGATTGTGTATTACGCGGGCATCAAGCCGGTGATTTTCGGCATTCCGATTGTCGGTTTCCTCGGCTACGTGATCGCGTTCATCCTGTCCGTCTGGATTGTGTTCGACATCTACTTCAAAGGACGCGATTCGAAGAAGCGGTAGCCGGGCGTCTTGCGTTGCGGGTGGCTTGTGTTGCGGCGCGCTCGCATTCGTGTTGGTGATTGCGTTCATATCTGCGTTTGCGATTGCATTTGCGTTCCCGGATTATTCGATGGGACACGGCTTTTTGCTGAATAATCAGACAAGTTGTCAATGATTTCACTCCCCCTAATATGGACCCATTGACGGGGTACTGTTTTGGTGGCATAATGCTCAATGTCGACGATGACATCACCACCCGGTTCCCATGGAGGAGAGGACATGCAGGCCGGGAAATCCCAGCGAAGCGTGCTCGCGCTCGTGATCACCTGTGCCCTGATTCTTGGATTTGGTATCCCCCTTATTCCCCTTGTCGGAGTGGATTCCGCCGAAGGGACGGAGGTCTCCGCCGCTTCCGACGTTGCCACCGTCTCCGCCGAAAACAGCCTGCAGAACGGCAGTTTCGAACAGCCGGACGTGTACCAGTACCGTGAAACCAGCGATGTTCCGTATTGGAAATCCACCACGACTTCAGGCAACATCGAAATCGGCAGTGTCTTCAAAAACGGCAACGGAGACAATGACTCCCTGCACATGCGCACCGGCGAGAAAGTGGCCGCGGCCGAAGGCAGCCAATTCGGCAAGCCGGCCACGTCGAACGGCAACGACCAGTACGCCGAACTGAACTCCAACCAGGCGAGCTCTCTGTACCAGGTGGTCAACACCGTGCCCGAATCGAAATACGATTGGGGCCTGTACCACCGCGGCAGGCAGGGCAAGGACGCCATGGCGCTGGTGGTCGGCCCGAAACAGAACGTGGCCCCCATGAAGACGTCCGCCACCAGCAACGACCAGCTGCAGCAGATCGTCACATGGGTGTCGGGCCAGCAGGACCGTGATTTCGGCCTTGACATGGTGCATTTCAGCCAGACCGGCACCAGCCGGAAAATCACCGTATACACCACCAAATTCGCGTCCGGCGGCAGATTCGACACCACCGGCGTGAGCTCGCCGTTCAGCTGGTCCAAAGACAGCCGCCACACGGAACGTTGGGAACTGTGGATTATCGTCTCCGACTGCGACGAATGGTATGGGCATGGCGAATTCAACGGCGATGAGGATCCGGACGCCTCATACATCGTGCCGGAAGGCCAGAACGAGACCCTGCTCGGTTTTGTGGCCGTGAGCACCTCCACGGGAGACATCACATCCGGCAACCTGCTCGACGCGGTGCAGTTCCGCCAGTACTATCGCATGGACTTCCAAACCCCGCCAAGCGGCAGCGGCACCTACAGCACGGACGGCGAAACACCGGTCGCGTTCGACAGCGCGGCCTCGAAAAGCGACTACGCGCTGGTCGGCAGCGACGTGACCGTCACCGCCAAACCGGTCGACGCCAGCCACCACTTCCTCGGCGCGTATGTCGGCGACACGTTCGTAGACGCGGACCAATGGACGGCCAACGCGGACGGCTCGTATTCGCTGACGCGCACGCTGACGGCCAACTTGTCCGTACGCCTGATGTTCAGCGCGAACACCGTGGTCTACAACGTCAACGGCGGCGACCCCTACGATTCCGACAATCCCGAAACCGGCCACGAGATCTACATCAAGAGGGGCTCAAGCTATACCAACAAGACCGCCGCCACCAAGCGGAACGACGACGGATGGCGGTTCACGGACTGGAAATACGATGACGACCATATCCTCGGCGTCAACCACAAGATTACCTACGGTTCCAAAACGAACGACCTGTCCATCAGCCAGAACGACCAGACCGTAGTTTCCGGCATTCCGGCGGAGAAAGGCATCACGCTCACCGCGCAGTGGACGTACCGGCAGGCCTTCGCCACCACGCCCGAAGAGGACGCCGAATACACCAGCTTCCTCAACGAGGACCCCAACGGCGTGATGGCATACATCAACATCCCCCGACTCAAATCCACCTTGCCGATCTACCACTACACCACACCGGAATCGCTGCAGAAAGGCGTCGGCCATCTACGTGGCTCCGCCCTGCCCGTCGGCGGCAAAAACACGCACGCCGTGCTCTCCGCACACCGCGGCCTGCCGACCTCACGCCTGTTCACCGACCTTGACAAGGTGAGGAAAGGCGACCACTTCTACATCACCGTGCTCAACCGCACGCTCGCCTACGAGGTCGATCGAATCAGCGTGGTCAAACCCGACCAAACGAAGGAACTCAGCGTCCAGCCCGGCAAGGACCTCGTCACGCTCGTCACCTGCACGCCGTACGGCGTGAACACGCAACGGCTGCTGGTGCGCGGCCATCGCGTGCCATACAACGCGGCGCAAGCCAAACACGAGGCTGCGGATTCCGCGGTCTCGTCATTCACCGTCTACGGTTTCGTCGCAACCTACGGCACGCTCGCCATCGCGCTTGCCGGCATCGCCGTGCTCCGCCGCAACGCAGCGGCCCGCACCCCGCATCACGCCGCCGATTGGCCGCATAGCCTCACCGTCTCAGTCCGCTAATAAAAGGCGATTAGCCAGTCTTACCGGCTCGGTAATCGCCCTTCCGTATTTTGTCCCGCGAAAGTCCGTTCCTGGTAACAAAATGCGAAAGGGAAACGATCGGCGATACCCCCTTTTGCTCACGACTTACGATTTTGCGTATCTTTGGCGGGATGTGCGTCAAAAAAGACGGAAAAACAGGCGATTTATACCCCCTACCATGCTTTGCGGCACCCTCTTTCGCTCACGACTGTGCCAAACCGGCCTAAATCGCAAGTCGTGAGCAAAAGGGCGCACCTGCCAGGCCCCACCACCGGCTCGGTAATCGCCCTTCCATATTTTGTCCCGCGAAAGCCTTTCGAGGCCGACGTGGGTGCCGTTAGAGCGTGGGAATCGCCATATGCAACGGCGAAACTGAATAATCGGTGAAATCGTGAGCGAAAACCGGCAAACTGGGCTACGCTCGTAACAAGTGGCTCATTGCGCGCGCAAATGCGGTGAGCAGGGTCAATCGCAAGGGAGGATGCCCATGTCAAAGTCGTTTCTCAAGAAAGCGCTGCTCGGCGGTGCGGTGGCGGCGGGAGCCGCGGTGTGGGCGATCGCCCCGCGTTCCTTCTCCGACAAGCGCCGTCATTATGTGCCGGCCGTTCCGGACGTGTGGTACGCGCACCGCGGTCTGCATGACGCCGGTTCCGGCCTGACCGCGCAATACGCCAACGAAAGCGGCGAATACGTGGCGCTCGCCCGCCGCATGGCCATGAAAGCCGGGTACGGCAGCCCTGATACACCCGGCGTGATTGCCCCTGAAAACTCGCTTGCCGCGTTCGCAGCCGCCTGTGAAGCCGGGTACGGTATCGAACTGGACCTGCAGATGACGCGCGATGGCGAGGTCGTGGTGGTGCATGACGGCGACCTGATGCGTGTTGCCGGAGATCCGCGCCGTATCGCCGATCTCACGTATGACGAGCTGACTCGTATTCCGCTGTTCCCGACCGATGCACCGGGTGCCTGCAAAGCCGCGCCGCTGCCGTTGGCATTGGAGAATCCGCCGCTGGTCACCACGCCGGACAACGCGCCGGAAGGCTACTACCAGCATGTGCCGCTATTCGCCGACGTGCTCAAAGTGGTCGCCGGCCGCGTGCCGCTGATCGTGGAATATAAGTTCGACGATAATTCGAAGTGGGATCCGCGCGACGTGGAGCTTATGGAGAAGGGCGACGCGTTGCTGCAGGCATACTCCGGCAAGTATGTGATCGAATCGTTCAATCCGGCGGCCGTGAACTGGTACAAGGAGAACCGTCCGGAAGTGTGCCGCGGCCAGCTGTCTTGGTGGCCGTACGGCGAGGACAAGCCCACCGATCCGGTGGCGCTCGGCAAGGAATACGCGGCCGGCGCGCTGGTATTCGACTGGATTTCCCGTCCTGATTTCGTTGCCTACGATTGGAAGGGCGGCAACAGCCCGCAGGTGAAGCTGGCCCGGTTCATGGGTGCGGTGCCGGTGTCGTGGACCGTGCGCAGCCGCGACGAATACGCGCAGTGCTGCGACCAGTTCGACCGCCACATCTTCGAAGCGTTCGTGCCCGACGAGCAGTAGCCGACTGATAGTTGCCTGGCGAGCGACAGCAGCCGGGCGCTAGTCGACGGACTATGGTCGACAGGCGACAGCCGGTTTTATATGGTTTCGGCCTGCCATCGCATGATTGGTGCGGTGGCAGGCCGAATTTTTATTCGATTGATTTATTCCGATTGGCAGCTCAGTCGATCACGCCGTACAGACGGTCGCCGGCGTCACCCAAGCCCGGCACGATGTAGCACTTGTCGTTGAGCTTCTCATCGACGGCGCACAGCACCAGCTTGAACTTGATGGACGGGTCGAGGTTTTCCTCAACGAACTTCAGACCTTCCGGAGCGCCCAGAATGCACACTGCGGTGATGTCCTTCGCACCGCGCTCGGCCAGATAGTGGGTGGCCGCAACGAGCGTGCCGCCGGTGGCGAGCATCGGGTCGATCAGGAAGCACTGACGGCCGGTGAGATCCTCCGGCAGACGGTTCGCGTACGTGATCTGCTGGGTCGGGTTCTCCTCGTCGCGCTTCATGCCGAGGAAACCGACTTCAGCGGACGGAATCATCTTGGTCATGCCGTCGAGCATGCCCAGACCCGCGCGCAGCACCGGCACGATAATCGGAGCCGGGGCGGCGATGTGCTTGCCGATCATCGGAGCCACCGGGGTTTCGATGGGCTTGTCCACGACTTCGATGTCGCGGGTGGCTTCGTAGGCCTCGAGCATCACGAGTTCGGAAACGAGCTCGCGGAACGTGGAGGACGGAGTGTTCTTGTCGCGAAGAACGGTGAGCTTGTGGTCCACCAGCGGGTGGTTCAAAACATGAATATCCATGGTTTCTAAGCGTAGTCCATGTATCGGCTGTTCGGCAACGCGCCGGTAGGTCGGTCAGATGAAACCCAGATGAGCGCCGATCGGATGGCAATCGAAAATCGCAAGAAAGCCAGAGAAAAATTCGAAAAACATCAAAAGAGGAGAAAAGCGCCGAACCACGAAAGCGCCTGTCGGCGCAAAGGCCGCTCGCAGCGGCAAAAAATGGAGCCCGGGGCTATGCATGGCCCGGCGCGAATTCCTATTGTACAGTCGCGCTCGACGCTTCGCAGCGCCGTGTCGTGTGGGGTATGAAACGGGGGAAAATTACGGAAAGCGGCGGTGGAAAGCAGTAGTGGAAAACGACAGTGGAACGGCCTATTCCAATCGTCCGCGCCGCCACAGATTCGCCCCGTGGCGGAAATCCTTGGCCGTGGCGAACAGGTTGCCGGCTGTGTGCATCAGTTTCGCAGCCTTCGCGCGCGCCCGCTTCTCAACGGCCGACGGGTGGCTGCCGGCCGCAGCAGACGCAGCGGAACCGTCGGAAACATCAGATGATCCGGCCTCGCTGGAACCGCCCAACGAAGCCAGTTTGCGCGCTTCGATACGCAATCCCAACGCAACCACGTCGGTGAAGGCGGCGGCCCGCTCAAGTGCCACGGCGAAATCGCCTGTAAACGCGCCGGCCAAAATCGAATCGGCGGTACGTGCGATGTCGTCTTCCGTCGGTGCCTGGTCCACGCCGGCAATCGCGGAAGCGGTGGTGGCGACGGGCTCGCCGACGCGCCACAGTCGCGCGATCGATTCGCGGTTCTTCCGCATCCACGTACGCAGCAGATACAGTCGCCACAGAATGCCCGGCAGCGAGTCGGGGTCGGCATGGCTCCACAGTTCGGCGATCACGTCCACGCCTTCGCGGTCCACCAGCGTCAGCACGCGTTCCACCAGTTCGGCGTCCTGCGTGTGGTGCACGCGGTCAAGCAGCGCCGCGGCCGACGCATGGCACATTTCGTTGATTTCCGCCGGATCGGCGCCGCCGGCGATATTGTCGGCCATCATCTGGTCGAGCTGGCCGGGGCGTGCCGGACGCGGCGAACCGGTGTTCGTGAAACCGGCGGAACGGCTGGGAACGACTGAACCGGAACCGTAGTGCATGTTAGTAGACAATGGGGGAGACCTTCTGAATGTCGATGATGCTGGGGCCTTGCGGTGTGTCGATGATGAACAGCGACATGGCGGTGCCGGTAGGCATGTATGGCGATTTTGCGATGAGCTGCTTGGCAAGCTGCTTGCGCGCGCACAGGCCGCGCAAATGGTCGTACATGCCGCCGATGACCGGCCGGTGCATGCAGATGGCCGTGGTTTCGCGGCTGTTGAGCGTCTGCGTGATCTGCTCGCGGAACGCCAGCCATGAGACCGCCGGATGCTCGGCGAACGCGTCCTCCGTCAACGCGTTGATGTGTTCCATCGGCCGTTCGGTCTGCCAGCTCAGCACCTGCAACGTCTCCTGGCAGCGCAGCCACGGCGAGGTGGCCAGTCGCGTCGGGTTGAAACAGGCGAGCTCGCGGTTGAGGGCGAACGCCATCGCCGCGCCTTTCGGCGTGATTGGACGGTTCGCGTCGGTGCCCTTCCACGACTTGCGCGATTCAGCCTTCGCATGGCGTACGATCAGCAGATTCTGCGCGGTCGCGCCACCCTCCTGCACGCGGTCCACGAACACTGCCAACGTGTCCTTATCGGTCGAATGAGACAGTATTTTGCGCGCCTCACGCACGGAAACCCAGACGATATCGTTGATCTCGCCCACGTCCGCGCGGTGCACCGGGCCGAACGCGTCCAGCAGATGTTCGGCATCGTCGGCGGAAATCGGCTGCGCCATCCAATACAACGTGTGCTTGGTGTCGGCCGTGCAATCGTGCGAATGCCGGGTCTTCTTGCCCTCTTCGGACAACGGGTATTCGACTTCGCACAGATACGGTCCGAGTTTGACCGGCGACCCCGTCTCTTCGCCGATTTCACGCACCGCCGCATGCCGATGCGTCTCGTTCTGCTCGAGCTTGCCTTTCGGCCAGCTCCAATCGTCATACTTCGGACGGTGCACGATACATACTTCAATGCTGTCGAGCTGTTCCTGCGCAGATTTGCTACTGGCGATCGCAGGATCGTTCGCGATATCGCTGCCCGCCTTCCATCGCCATACGATGCCGCCGGCGGCTTCCACGATGCGTCTCATCTTTTCGCTCATATTGTCCTATTCTAGGCTGGGCCGGGCTGGCGGCGGCGCGTGACGTCCGAACATACAGAAAATGGCCGGGCCCGCAAAGTGCGGAACCGGCCATTCGCCTCGATCGATCAGTGCCTTACCGGTCGACGCGTGTGTTTCTTGATGAGGTATTCCTGGCTGTCGACCAGCGGTCGACCTTCCTCATCCTTGCAATGGCGCACATAGGTGCCATCGGCCTGCATATGCCAAGACGCGGTGGAATCGGCCATCTGCAGATCGACGTACTTGATGAGCTCGTCGATCTGCTCCGGAGCCACGATGCGGACCAGCGCTTCGACTCGACGGTCGAGGTTGCGGTGCATCAGATCGGCGGAACCAATCCACACTTCCGGACCGGCCGCAGGGCCTTCGCCGATCTGCGGGCCATCGGAGTTGGCGAACGCGTAAATACGGCTGTGCTCAAGGAAACGGCCCAGGATCGAACGCACGCGGATGTTCTCGGAAAGTCCCGGAACGCCCGGCTTGAGCGCGCAGATGCCACGTTCCACGATGTCGATCTTCACGCCGGCCTGGCTTGCACGGTACAGCGCGTCGATGGTCTTCTCGTCGACGATGGAATTGACCTTGATCTTGATCCACGCTTCCTTGCCGGCGCGTGCGGCGTCCTCCTCGCGGCGGATGCGCTGAATCAGTCCGGAACGCACGGTGCGCGGCGCCACCAGCAGACGGTGGAAGCTCGACTTCGGCGCGTAGCCGGACAGCTGGTTGAACAGGCGGGTCATATCCTGGCCGACCACCGGATCGCAGGTCAGCAGGCCCAGGTCGGTGTAGATGCGGGCGGTCTTCGGATTGTAGTTGCCGGTGCCCACGTGGCAGTAGCGGCGCAGGCCGTCGGCTTCCTGACGCACCACAAGGCTCAGCTTGCAGTGGGTCTTCAGGCCGACGATGCCGTACACCACGTGCACGCCCGCGCGTTCCAGCTTGCGGGCCCACGCGATGTTGGCGTCCTCGTCGAAACGCGCCTTGATCTCGACCAGCGCCAGCACCTGCTTGCCGGCATGCGCGGCGTCGATCAGCGCGTCGATGATCGGCGAATTGCTGGACGTACGGTACAGCGTCTGCTTGATGGCCAGCACCTTCGGATCGGCCGCGGCCTGCGCCAGGAACGCCTGCACGGACGTCGAGAAGGAATCGTACGGGTGGTGCAGCAGGATGTCGCGCTCGCGGATGGCGGCGAAAATGTCCTGCGCACGGGACGATTCGACTTCGGCGATCTGACGATTGGTGGTCGGAATGAACGGACGGTACTTGAGATCCGGACGGTCGATGCCTCCGAGCTCGAACAGCACGGTCGCGTCAAGCGGCGCCGGCAGGCGGTAGACCTCGTCGGCGCTCACGCGCAGCTGGTCGGCGAGCAGCTGGGACAGGAACGGGCTGGTCTCGTCGGAGATCTCCAAACGGATCGGCGGTCCGAAACGACGGCGCAGCAGTTCCTTCTCCATGGCGTTGAGCAGGTTCTCGGCATCATCCTCTTCCACGTCGATGTCCTCGTTACGGGTGACGCGGAAGGAGCGTGCCTCCTTGATGATCATGCCCGGGAACAAGGATTCCAGGTGGGCGATGATCAGGTTCTCCATGGTGATGAAGCCATAGCGCACGTTGGTGCTCTCGTCTTCGGTCAGATCGTCGACCGGCACGAGTCGGTTCAGGTTGCCAGGAACCTTCACGCGGGCGAAGTGGGATTTGCCGGATGCCGGGTTCTCCACCAGCACGGCGAGGTTGAGGGAGCCGCCGGAAATATATGGGAACGGATGGGCCGGATCCACGGCAAGCGGCGTCAGGACAGGGAACACCTGCTGACGGTAGTAGCGCGAGAGACGCTCCTGCTCGGCCGCGGTGAGCTTGTCCCAGCTCAGCAGCACGATCTGTTCCTTCGCCAGGTCGGGGAGGATGTGATCGATGATGTAGTGCGCGTGCTCGTCCTGCAGGCGGTGGGCCTGCTCGCTGATAGCGCGCAGCTGCTGCCTCGGGCTCAGTCCGGAAGCGGCCGTCACGGCGATGCCGGTGTCGATGCGGCGCTTCAGGCCGGCCACGCGGACCATGAAGAACTCGTCGAGGTTGTTCGCGAAGATCGCGGCGAAGCTCGCGCGTTCGATGACCGGCAGGTCCTCATCCTGGGCAAGCTCGAGGACGCGCTTGTTGAACTTCAGCCAGCTCAGCTCACGGTCGAAGAAACGGTCATTCGGCAGCGGTTCCTCGCCTGCCTGAAGCTCGCGCTTATCGTTCTTATCGGTCTCAGCGATATGCTCAGCTATCTGGCTGCGCAGGATCGCCTTTGAGGGTGCGTCAAAAATCTGTGCCATAGTTATCTACTTTATCCTCAAGTGCTTGGAATGTCTTGCAAAACTCAGGAAAATTAAGCAGGAGTTAACATTCGTTCGCCGAGTTGGTGAAATATGCTTCCGACACGCCGTTTTTTCGGGGCAAATGAACGTGAATGAACAGGCAAGCGTTGCGATTCGCACAGCATGGAGCATTTTTGCGATTCTTGCGATCGGAAAGCAACAGTTGCGATAAATACGGAACATCGTCCCGTTTCGGTTTGCACTTGCCGCAATGGCGAGCATAATTACGAAGTACAAGAACAACTGAAGAGCAGAGCCCCACAAGGTGTGTATGACCGAGATAGGTTGTTACGTTGAACGGGCATTGGATAGACTTACCGTTACGACGATGTTGTTGTGCAGCGATTCTGCTCCGAAGATTCTTGCAGGAAGGCCCGCTTCGGCGGGTCTTCCTTTTTTGTTGCGCTGCGCCGTGCTGCGTTGCGTAATGTCTTGCGATGTGCCGAATCGCGTTGCGATGTGGATAAGTGTGGATGACACGCCGAGGGTGTGGATAACCCACATTCTCCGACCACAGGTGCCGTTTCGGCTTGAATCCATGTGCGGTTTCGTTTTTCAATCGGCGGTATGAGCGATGCAATTTCTTCATTACAGGTCCCTCCGGTCCCATTGCCGTCATACGGAGGCCGTGACGCACGCGTGACGTGTTCGCCGAAAATCCGGTCGCAGCCAGCGGCCAGAGTGCGGCAGCCGACTCGATCCCAGCAAACCGTTCGGCGGGAAACAGCCCCGCCGCAACGGTTCTATACGCCACAGAACGCCATGGACGCGCGAACGTCGGCACGATGGGCCGGGCCTGCCGTGGCGGGCGGTTTCATGGGGTCGCCGTTGGAATCGTCATCCACACGGATGAAACCCGTTGAAGCGCAACCGGAACCTGCTCCACTCAACGTCGTGGTGGTCGGATCCGCCGTCGCCGGAGTCGGTGCCAGCACGTTGGCGGCGCTGCTGGCCCGCGAACTAACGGAACGTGGATGCAAAAGCGTGCTGGTAGACGCAGATCTCAACGGTGGCGGTCTTGACGTGCTGCTCGGTGTGGAAGATGAAGACGGTTCACGCTTCGGAGACATCAGCGCCCCGCTCGGCAAAGTGGACGGCAAAGCGCTGCTGCGAGAACTGCCCGTGTGGGATGGCGTGCCGCTGCTGGCCTGCAATCCCTGGCGAAGCGAAAACCCGCAATCCTGGGAGATCCAGGCATGCATCCGCGCGCTCGCGCAGGTGAAGGACGCGGTAATCGTGGACGCCGGGCAATGGCGTGGACTCGATGACGTTCCGGAACTGGCCCAGGCCACACACATCACCGTGGTCGAAATGACGGTGCTCGGACTGGCCCGAGCCAAAGTGTCCATGAAATCACGTGGAACGGCGGAACGGCAGAAACATGGCCATATCGTCGGCGTTGAACCACGCGGCGTGGCGCGTGGACGTGGCGTGACCACGCTGGAAGAGACGGAAAACTATCTTGGCCGTTCCCTCGCGGCGGTTGTCAAACCGGACGCCAAGCTATGCGGCGAACTGTTGGACGGCCTGGGCCTGCGCAGACCGAACCGCCAAACCGTCAAAGCCTTGGCCGCGCTCACGGATGAACTGCAGGAATCGTTGGAAGGCAAGCGGGTGAAGCATGGAACTCGGACCCCTTAGCGCCATCGCCTCGCAGCCGGGCGTCACGGACATCGCGGTGACCTGCGACGGCACGGTTTGGGCGGATTGCGGCCAAGGCATGCAGGAAGTATGTCTGCTGCGCCGATGCTTTCCGTCAGCGCAGTCGATTCGTGAATTCGCAGCGCGATTATGCTCGCAACTTGGCCGACGGCTTGACGACGCCTGCCCGATCGCCGACGCCTCCACCGTGGACGGTCTGCGCGTGCACGCCGTCATCGCACCACTGGTGCCGCAGGGCGCGGCCATCAGCATACGATTGCCCGACGCGGTCTCGCCCGATCTGGAATCGTTGGCGCGCAACGGCATGTTTCCAGCCGAATGGCTGCCCCTGCTGGCCGGACTGGTGTCCCGCAAGGCAAGCGTGCTGGTGACAGGCGGCACCGGTGCCGGCAAAACCACGATGCTCAAAGCCATGCTGATGCGATGCCCGCCGAACGAGCGCATCGTCACCGTCGAGGAAGTGCGCGAATTGGGCATGATCCAACATGCCAACCACGTGTCTCTGGTCACACGCGAAGCCAACACGGAAGGTGCCGGCGGCATAGGCCTTTCCGAACTGATCTGCGCGACGCTGCGCATGAGACCGGACCGCGTGGTGGTCGGCGAATGCCGTGGCGGTGAAGTCGTGGATCTGCTCAGAGCCTTGAATTCCGGGCATCGAGGCGGCATGACCACATTGCACGCCAATCAAGTGGAGGCGGTTCCGGCGCGATTGGTCTCATTGGGTTTGTTGGCCGGATTGGAGCCACGCGCCACGGCGGCGCTCGCCGAGGATGCGTTCGACGTGGTGCTTCATGTGGAACGTATCGCCGGCAGACGGCGCATTGCGCAGGTCGGCAGATTGGAAGCGGTGGAAGGGCGATTGCATGGGCGTCTGCTGGCCGCCTGGGATGGCCGTACGGTCCGTGCCGGCCAACGCTGGGATGGATTCATGAGCCGATGGAGCGCATGATGCGTGATGCGTGTGGTTGGGAATATTGCGCCGCATGGCTGGCGTCGATGGCCGTCTGGCTGTGGCTGAACCGGAACGCGGAATGGGCGGGATCGCGGCGATTGCAGCGTGTGCTGGTTCGCTTCGGGCTTCGTTCGGCTGACGATAGCGGCGGGGCCGATGGAGATGGGACCTGCGACGATGAATCCGACGGCCATGGCAGAACAGTCCGGAACGATGGGGAAAACCGGGATGCATCGCCACGGATGCCGACCATCGGCGCTGCCGCATGCGTGGCCGCGCTGCGGGCGTCCGTACGCAGCGGAGCTACCTTGGTCCAAGCGTTCGAGGAATTACAGGGCGCTCCTTTCGCAGTGCCTGAACTGACCCGTTTCCGTATTGACATGGCCGTACGAAGCCGCTGCTCGCTTCAGGAACAACACAAGCATGTGGATCAGCTTGGTGCGGAACTTCATGCGGCCTGCACGTTGAGTCTGCAGTTGGGCTGCGAGATGAGCCGATGCCTGGAGGCCGTCGCGGCGTCGTTGAAGCGGCGACGGCTGCTCGATGACTTGCGTGCCAACGCTTTTGCCATGCCGCAGGCCACGGTGAAGCTGCTGATGGCATTGCCGTTGCTGACGGTGATGCTAGGGGAATGCATGGGAGCCCATCCCTTGCGATTCCTTGTGGAAGACGTGAAAGGATGGATGTGCCTCGGCTTCGCCGGCTGCTGTTATGCCGTCGGCTGGTATTGGATTCGCAGGCTGATGCGGCAGGAGCATGTGCGATGAGCTTGGCATGGCCGATGCTGGCAGCGGTGGGCGCCGCTGGCGCGACATGGCTGTATGAATGGTCGCCAGCCAGAAATCCGCCCGATTCCGACGTGCGGTCATGCAATCTGCCATTGCCCTTGATATTGGAAATGTTGAGCGTGGCGATACGTCAAGGAGCGTCCATTCCACGCGCGCTGATTACGGTCGGAAACATTGTGGAAGGCGAGTTCGGCGGTGGATTGCGCTCGGCTGGAGAACGGCTGAATAGTGGCATGCCATGGAATGAGGCATGGCCTGACGATGATGATTGCGCCGTGGTCCGTGACGCGTTCTCCTCATCATGGTCGAGCGGCTCCTCGCCGGTGAATCGGTTGGCAACCGCAATCGAGCAGCTGGATTGGGATGAACGGTCGCGGATTGAACAGTCGGCGGCGAAACTGTCGATTCGGTTGTTGCTACCGACCGGCCTGTGCATGCTGCCGGCCTTTGTCGCCATTGGCGTGATTCCGGCGGTGATGTCGTTTCTGTAGCGGCCGATTCGCCATGGGGTAGTGCGGGTTGGTGCGAATTGGCTCAAATTTGCTCGAATCGGACCGCGGTCGGAATGACGGATGATGCGCGGTCCGTTCCGTCATGCCCTAATCGCTTGTGGATAAGTGTGGATGACACGCCGAGGGTGTGGATAACCCACGTTCTTCGACCACAACCCACGAAAACCATGCCATCGCCGATGCCAATACCTGACACTGAGCGTACCCGGTCAATCGGCCGGGATTAGCCGAATGAAAGGAGCGTCATGAACGACGCAATGTCAATCAATGTCGATGGTTCGCCGGGTCTGATGGGTCGCGTCGGCCAGAAGTTATGTGCGGCCAAGGAACGTGCCAATAAGGCGGTCTGCCTATTGGACGCGCGCATGCGCCTGCTGACCGCCGAGCCGGAGAAGGGCGCGGTCACCGCCGAATACGCGGTGGTGCTGGTGGCGGCCACGGCATTCGCCGCGGTTCTGATCGCCATCGTGAAATCGGATGTCGTGAAAACGCTGCTGACCGGCCTCATCAAGAAAGCGTTGAGCGTGGGGTAACCATGCTTGCGCGATGGTGGAGACGCCATGCCCGTGACGCCGATTGCGGAACCGTCACCGCCGAATTCGCGGTGGTGCTTCCCTGCGTGGCCGCGGTGGCGATTCTGGTGCTGTGTTTGGGGCGTGCCTCCATAGTGTCCATGAACTGTCAGGACGCTGCGGCCGCCGGTGCGAGGGCCATGGCGATTGACGCCGGCGGCGAAGCGAAAGCCCGCGCCGCGGCGCAAACCATTGCCGGTGGCGGTTCCACGGTGTCGTTCGCCGCCAATGCGAACAGCGTCACCGTTGTGGTGCGTTGCCCGGTTGCGGCGGATCCGACCGGCGTGCTGCCCGCCAGCGTCGTGGGCAAGGCAACTCGGTATTTCTGATTGCGATGTTCATGGCAGCGTGCTGTCCGTAACGGTTTTTGAAAGGCTTCCAATGCGCGGCAAGAAAGGAACGACTTCCGTGAAACATGACGTGAAACAGTATGTGCGACGAGTGTTGCATGTGTTGAAAGGCGCGGACGAAGGTTCCGGAACCATATCGGGAGTCGCGCTGATCGCAATCGTCGCGGCCATGCTCGGTGCGGTCGCCATGGCAGGCAATCTGCTGCTGTGCGTGCATCGCGCGCAGAATACGGCCGACCTGGCGTCGGTGGCCGCCGCGCAGTCGCTGCGTGACGGTGCCGCCGACCCGTGCGCGGCCGCATCGCGTACAACGTCGGGCAATGGAACCCGGCTCGAATCCTGTGCCATTGAAGGCGAGGATGCGGTGGTCGCCGTGCGGGCGGACACGCAGGTGCCGTTCGCACCGTGGGTCGTCCGGCAGTCACGTGCGGGGCCTATTGCCTGTGATTAGGAGATTGCCGGACAGTCGTTGCATGACGGCACGGAATGTTCAGCTGAAGGTAATGGGCAATCTGGCGCTTGACGTGAAACATGGTTATCGTACAAGTATGAGCAAGACGTCACATGCGAATACGACCGTTGCCGTGGTCTGCAATCCGACATCGAACAAAGGCAAGGGCGCCCAAGTGGGCGGTCATGTCATTGATCTGCTGCGCGGAGCCGGACGCAAGCATGGCTTCGACGTAATCGATGTGACCGGCACAAGCTTCGACGATTCCCTGGCCAACGCCCGCCGCCGCGGCGACGAATACGATTATCTGGTCGCGGTCGGAGGCGACGGCATGGTCGCGTTAGGCGCCAACGCAGTCGGCTGCTCCGGCAAACCACTCGGCATCGTGGCCATCGGCTCCGGCAATGATTTCGCACGCGGACTGGATTTGCCGGTCAATCGCGTCGAAACCGCCGTTGAAGGCATTGTCGGTGCGATTGTGCGCGGCACGCATATCGACGTGGACATGGGCTTGGTGACTTCGTTGCCTGACGGTCATGCCATCGATTCGACCGACGGAACCGATGTTTCACAGTCGCGCTCGCCGATCGACCGCTATTATGCGGGCATGCTGTCGTGCGGTTTGGACGCAAGCATCAACGACCGCGCCAATCATTCGCATCTGCCGAATGGCTCGCTGCGGTATTTCGCCGCGGTCATCGTGGAGCTGACACACATGAAAAGCTACGGATACCACATCAAGGCCACGCTGGCCGACGGTTCGGTGGAGGAGCGGGATATCATCTCGCCACTGCTCACCGTGGCCAATTCCCGCCATATCGGCGGCGGCATCGAGGTGTCCCCGTATTCACGGTTCGCGGACGGACTGCTTGATCTGGTGTGGCTTGACCATGTGCCGAATTTCCGGGAGTGCGTGGACGCGGTGGCACGCGCCTACCACGGCCGACTGCTGGGCAGCCATGCTTTCGGATGGAAGCGGGTGCGCGACATCGAAATCACCCGCGCCACCGAAGGGGATGAGCCTCCGGTGTTGATGGCCGATGGCGAATACGTGGGCCATTTGCCGGTGAAGGTCTTAGCCAAGGACCGTGCGCTGCGTGTGCTGGTGCCGCCGGCCGTGGCGGAAGCGCAGGCGGCCGACAGCGAGGAACGGGTGTTGGAAACCATCAAACGTGACGGTCGTGACCCTCTTACCGGTAGATTCCTCGCCTGACGTCGTTTTCCGTCAGCCAGCCGGTGCCGCTCGATGCCCCTCCGGACGTTGAACGGCCGTTATATGTTGCTTGCCGGCGGGAATGACGCGTGTGAGAGCACCGTCACAGATATTCGTCCAAATGCAGCGTCTGTGCCGCCACCTGCCTGACAATGTCATCGTCAATGTCAGGATGCAGTCTGATCAGCGAGATCAAGCCGACGATCAGCGTGTAGAAGGTCTCATGCTCGTTGCGGATCGGCATGCCGTGCTTTTCCTCGAATTCACGTACCGTGGAACCGCACAGGTATTCGGAAATGCGGTCCGCGGCCCGGTCGATGAACCTCAGATACAGTGCAGCGTTGCCATCCTCGATGAGACGTTGGCTGAACGGGCCTTCATCGGCGATGAGCGAACGGGTCAGCCGCACCACATCGTCAAGCGCCTTCGAGATGTTGCCGGCCTCGCGATGCTCGTTCCACTCTTCCAGGCGGGCGATGACTTCGCTGATGACATCGTCGAGCACGGCATCCGCAACCTGGTCTTTGTCTTGGAAATAGTGGTAGAAAAGCGATCTGGTCATGCCGACCCGTTCGGCGATATCGCTGATCGTGATCTTCGAAAACCCTTTTTCCAAGCAGATCTCACGTGCCGCCTGCACGATCTGCAAGCGACGCGCGTCTCCAATGGTGCTGGTGGACGCTTCCGGTTTCCCGGTCATGGCTCTCTCCTCCCAATCGCGTGGCAACGCCTTGTGCGGCATGGTGGTGACGCACGGGTTTTAGGCGCGCAACAGTCAGCGTTCGTGACCGACGGTACGCCGATCACACGGTTCATGTCTGATTTCCAGAGTACCGGCTGCGCCGGTTGTAGATCAGACAGACACGCGATGGACTTGCGGAGATGGTCGGCCTCGGCGCTTCCCGATTGGCGAACGTGTCGTAATTCATCGATACTCTAGAACACTACGGCGGAAGGAATTTGCGATGGCACTGGCACTGTATAGAAGGTATCGTCCCGACACGTTCGATGGCGTGATCGGACAGGATCAGGTCACGGTTCCGCTGATGCGTGCGCTTGACGAGAACAAGCTCACGCACGCCTATCTGTTCTCCGGACCGCGCGGCTGCGGTAAAACGAGTTCCGCGCGTATTCTGGCCCGTTGCGTCAACTGCGCCAAAGGTCCGACCTCGCATCCGTGCGGTGAATGCGCCAGCTGCCGTGACCTTGCCACCGGCGGCCCCGGCTCCATCGACGTGGTGGAAATCGACGCCGCCTCCCATAACGGTGTGGACGATGCCCGTGAACTGCGTGAACGTGCCGGATTCGCCCCGGCCCGCGATCGCTATAAAATCTTCATCCTCGACGAGGCCCACATGGTCACGCCGCAGGGCTTCAACGCGCTCCTGAAAATCGTGGAGGAGCCGCCGGAGCATGTCATGTTCATCTTCGCCACCACCGAACCGGACAAGGTGATCGGCACCATTCGCTCCCGCACCCACCACTATCCGTTCCGTCTGGTGCCACAGGAGGTCATGGGCCCGTATCTTGAGCAGATCTGCGCCGACGAGCATATCGAGGCCGAAGCGGGTGTGCTGCGCTTGGCCATGCGTGCCGGCGGCGGATCCGTACGTGACACGCTGTCCGTGCTCGACCAGCTGATGGTCGGTGCCGTCGACGGCAAGATTCCTTACGATTCCGCTGTCGCGCTGCTTGGTTTCACGCCGGACGCGCTTATCGGCGAGGCAATCGACGCCGTCGCCGACAAGAACGGCGAGGCGCTGTATGGCGTCATTCAAAAGGTCGTGGTCGGCGGATTCGACCCCCGACGTTTCGTTGAGGACCTGCTGGCGCGCGTGCGCGACCTGTTGGTGCTCACCTTGGGCGGTGAGCGTGCGGAAAGCGTGCTGTCTGACGACACCGCGACCGAGAACATGGACGATCTGCATCGCCAGGCGGCTTCGCTGGGATTGGCCGCGCTTACGCAGATGGCGGATACGATCAACGCCACGCTGGCCAACATGACCGGTGCGATTTCGCCGCGCATGCGCCTGGAACTGCTCGCCGCCCGCCTGCTTGCCGGTCGTGAGACGGGCGTGGTCGCGCAAGCCGCCGCACCATCGTCCGGCATGCCGGAAGCTGGGCATGCGGGCGGTGCCGCAGCGTCTGAATCGCAGCGTCCGTCCGGTTCCCGTAGGTACGCCGCGCAATCGGCACGTGGAAGGCATGCCGTGGAACCGTCCGCGGCTCCCACGAATCCGGCCGATGCCGTCGTTTCCGGAGCGGCCTCCGTATTGGCGGAAGTCCAGCAGGCGATGGGTGGACCTCTGTCGGAAGGCAGCGAGCCGGCCGCTTCAGCCGAGTCCAAGCCGGTTGAAACGCAGTCTGCGCCATCCAAACTATCCAATGCCGAAGCTTCCGCTCCCACCCAGTCCGTGGCTCAGTCCGCGCCCCAGCCTGCGGCAACGGACGATCGCACTCCCGACCAGAAGTGGGACGCGATCGTTGCCGGCCTGCCTGAGGATGTCCGTCGCTACGTGGACCGCGAGAAAGTGCCCCGCGTGCTGCTGGACGGGGCCAAAGGCCGACTGTGGATTAAATTCGACAAGTCGTTGAGCAAATACGCGTTCGCCAAGGCTGTGGCCAAGGAAGCGGTCGACGGCACCACCAATGTGGTGCAGATCGTGCGCGGCGAAGTGCATAAGGTGTTCGGCCCCGATGTCACTCTCGCGCCGGCCAAGAAGCTTGCCGACGGTTCCACCGCGGTGCCGTGGAGCAAGCTCAGCCCGGAAGAGCAGAGCAAGATCAACGCGCAGCTGGTGCAGGAACAGCTGAAGGCCGCCACATTGCTGACCGCGAACCTCGGCAAGGAGGTTGCCAAGGAGCCGGAAGACGACGATCCGTGGAACACCCCAATTCCGCAGACGCCCATCGCCGAAGGCAACGCCAACGACGTACAGCCGCCGGAACACCACGTAAAACATGTGGACGTGCCGGATGTGAGCGATGACGTCGATCCGTGGGCCACGCCACTGCCCACGCCGCAGACGGACGATCAGGAGCAAGGCCAACCGAATGGGCCGGAGCAGCCGCGGCAAAACCAGCCGGAACAGCACAGCGAACGACATAGCGCACGGCAAAGCGCCCGCGAAATGCAATCGCAACAGGCCCAGCAGCCGGCGTCATCGCCGGCAGGATTCGCGGATGACCCATGGGGAGCCCCCATGCCGGTGCAGGCGGGACCGCCGGAGCCTGAAGTCGCCCCGGAAGACGACGAATACTCCATGAGCGACGAATCGATCGGCGCATCGAACGCTTTGGACATGAACGACCTGAACAGGGTGTTCGAAGTGAAGAAAGTCGAGGAATTCAGCTCGGACGATCCGCATAATCCGCGCAACATGCAGGTGAAGAAAACACTTGACGACTGACACCGGCCACCGCACGTCGCATGTCGCTTATCGTACGGCGAGTACCGGGCGCTGGCCATCAGACGTCAGTCGCCCGGAACGTGGCTGCGGCAACCAGTCAACGAAAGGTATGAACCATGGCTTTGGCCTATGACGGCGCCATCCAACGACTCATCGACGCGTTCGCCAACCTGCCCGGCATCGGGCCGAAAGGCGCGCAACGCATCGCCTTCTACCTGCTCAACGCGCCCGATGAGGAATCGCAGGCACTGATCGACGCCATCACGGAAGTCAAGGAAAAAGTACGGTTCTGCGACATCTGCGGCAACGTGTGCGAAACCAGCCCATGCCCGGTATGCGCCGACCCACGCCGCGACCACAGCGCGATCTGCGTGGTCGAAGAGCCAAAAGACGTGATGAGCATCGAACGCACGCGCGAATACCGGGGCATGTACCACGTGCTTGGCGGCGTCATCAACCCGATGGCGAACGTGCAGCCGAGCGACCTCAACATCGCGAAGCTCCTTGAACGGCTTAAGGACAGCGAAGTCAAGGAAGTGATCCTCGCGCTCAACCCGAACGTGGAGGGCGAGGCCACCACCAGCTTCCTTTCGCAGCTGTTGAGCCAGACCGACATCAAGGTGACAAGGCTCGCCAGCGGCCTACCCGTGGGCGGCGACCTCGAATACGCCGACGAAATCACCCTCGGCCGCGCGCTCGCCGGCCGTCGTGCCGTATGAGCTCCGCTGGCATGGCCTCCGCGAGCCGTCGGTCCCGCGCCCAGCTCATACTCAACCGCTGTCCAGCAACGTGTTCCGCATGTTGGGCGCGGTTGGACTTGACAAAATGGATGTTTCCTATAATAGGCTTCACTTGCCGAATCAGGCAGGTGATACGTTGAAGAAGATTGGATAAGTTGTGGCTCTCATCGTGCAGAAGTTTGGCGGCTCTTCCGTAGCCGATCCAGAATCGATCAAGCGCGTGGCCCGACGCATCATCGAAACGAAGAACGCCGGCAATGACGTGGCCGTCGTGGTCTCCGCCATGGGAGACACCACCGACGACCTGATCGATCAGGCGCTCAGCATCGATTCCAACCCGCCGGCGCGCGAGATGGACATGCTGATGACCGCAGGCGAGCGTATTTCGATGAGTTTGCTCGCTATGGCGATTCATGCGGCCGGTTCTCATGCATACTCGTTCACCGGTTCCCAGGCTGGTTTCATGACCGACGCGCAGTTCGGCACCGCGCATATCAAGGCCGTGAAGCCCGATCGCGTGCGTCGTGCATTGGATAAGGGTTCCGTGGCGATCGTGGCCGGTTTCCAAGGCGTGAACGAAGGCGGCGACGCAACCACGCTCGGCCGTGGCGGTTCCGATACTTCCGCCGTCGCGCTCGCAGTGGCGCTGGACGCCGACATCTGCGAAATCTACACCGACGTCGATGGTGTGTTCACCGCCGATCCGCGTATCGTGCCGACCGCCCGTCGCATTCCCGTCATCGACTACGAATCGATGCTGGAAATGTCGTCCTGCGGTTCCAAGGTGCTGGCATTGCGTTGCGTGGAATACGCGCAACGATTCGGCATGCCGTTGCACGTGCGCAGCTCCTTCTCCCACCGTCGCGGCACGCTGATCGTGCCGGAAGGCGTCGATCCGCGCACCCTGCCGAACATCTGAACGGCAGCCGGGCGGCGTAATCGCAGGCAATCGCAAATACTTGCAAGACAACGCGAAAACGAAAATAAGACTTTACAAACAAAGGTAAGAACATGAGCGAAAACAACAACCAGTCCATGGGCGACCTGTTCCCCGACCTGGGGCCGGAAGTGCCGATCATCTCCGGCGTCGCGCACGACAGCACCGAGTCGCTGGCCACCGTGCGCCGCGTGCCGAACGAGCCGGGCATGGCGGCGAAGGTGTTCACCATGCTGGCCGAGGCCGGCGTGAACGTGGACATGATCGTGCAGGCCTCCGCCTCCACCGGCACCGCCGACATCTCCTTCACCGTGCCGGGCACCGCTGCGGCCAAGGTCCAGGAAGTGCTGCAGGAGAAGCAGGGCGAGCTGGGCTTCCAGTCCTTCGACGTCGACCCGAACGTCGGCAAGGTGGCCGTGGTCGGCGTGGGCATGAAGACCCATTCCGGTCTGGCCGCGAAGTTCTTCAACGCGCTGAGCGACAAGGGCGTGAACGTGCTGATGATCTCCACGTCCGAAATCCGCATCGCCGCGCTTGTGCCGCTTGAGCAGCTCAACGACGCCGTCAAGGCGCTGCACACCGCCTACGGTCTGGACGCCGACCAGGTGGAAGCCGTGGTGTACGGCGGCACCGGCCGCTGATAGTGCTGGCTTCAGTTTCCCAGTATTTTTAAAGGGCATGGTTTTGCGACCGTGCCCTTTTCGTTTGCTTTTTTACGATTCACGCCGTACGTTGCATACCGTGCCAAGCAGTCCCCAAACAAGCAAAAGGCCGGCTCCGAAGAGTCGGCCTTTTGCTTGGCTATGGCTCGTTTATGCGGCTTACGGTTTAGCTACCCAAGCCGCATAAACGTCGCATCACTTCTTGGTGATGTAACCCAACGCCTTAAGCATTTCTGCGCTTTCCAGCGCGCCACCGGCGGCGCCACGCAGGGTATTGTGCGCCAATCCCACGAACTTCCAATCGAAAATGGAATCCTCACGCAGACGGCCGATGGAAACACCCATACCACCCTCGTAATCCACATCCTTGAGCACCTGCGGACGGTCATCCTCGGTCAGGTACTGGATGAAATGCTTCGGAGCGTGCGGCAGGCCAAGCTCGGCGGCCTTGCTGGTGTAGTTGACCAGACGGTCGATCAGCTCGTCCTTGGTCGGGTTCTTACCGAAGTTGATGAACACGGTGGCGGTGTGGCCGTTGAGCACGGGCACGCGGATGCACTGCGAGGTGATGCGCAGCGGACCGTCGAACGGCACAATCTCGCCCTTGGCCTCGTCCACATGGCCGAAGACCTTCAGCGGCTCCTTCTCGGACTTCGCTTCCTCGCCGGAGATGAACGGAATGATGTTGCCCACCATTTCCGGCCAATCCTTGAACGTCTTGCCCGCGCCGGAAATGGCCTGGTACGTGCTCACGATGACCTCGTGCGGCTCGAATTCCTTCCACGCGGCCAAAGCCGGAGTATAGGCCTGGATGGAGCAGTTCGGCTTGACGGCAATGAAACCGTGCGTGGTGCCCAGGCGCTTCTTCTGATGTTCGATGACCTCATAGTGCTCCGGATTGATCTCCGGCACCACCATCGGCACGTCCGGAGTCCAGCGGTGGGCGCTGTTGTTGGACACGACCGGGGTCTCGGTCTTCGCGTATTCCTCTTCGATGGCGCGGATCTCGTCCTTCGGCATGTTCACCGCGGAGAACACGAAGTCGACGTCCTTGACCACGTCTTCGACGTCGGCCACGTTCTTGACGACCATGTTCTTGACGAACTCCGGCATCGGGGTTTCCATCTTCCAGCGGCTGCCGATGGCCTCCTCGTAGGTCTTGCCGGCGCTGTGCGCGGACGCGGCAAGGGTGACCAGTTCGAACCACGGATGGTTTTCGAGCAGCGTCACGAAGCGCTGTCCGACCATGCCCGTAGCTCCGAGAATGCCAACCTTAATCTTTTCGGACATAACAACCTCTCGCTCAATGATGGAACGGTTTTTCGATTGATGCACGCTTGAGGTCGACCAGCCGGCCCCAAACGACGTCGTGGGCGGCCACACGCGTTGTTCAATCTTACGAAAACCCGCCGTCAAGCCGTTCCCGCTATCCGCATGCTGGTCCGGCGCGCGGCGTCGCGTCTAGCGTGGATGGTTTCGCCCAGTGCCTACTGTCCGCTACTTGTCGTCATTGCGCGACCATGCGAACAACAATACGATGAGCGAGATGGCGTTGAGTATATTGCTGACGATATCCACAGTCGAGCCTGAGAACAGACCTCCCGGGGAGATATGTGAATACTTCAAGCCGAGTGTGAGCCAATCCAAGGTGCAGATGGCCGTCGTGCAAACGATGAACGCCGGCGGATAGGTTCTGGAAAACCACACGAATATTGGAATCATCAAACCGAGCGCACACCATAGCACAAGCCAAAGGTGCGTGCCCAAAGGCAAGGATGATTGCGACTGAACAGGAAGATTCCCAATGACCTCAAGCCCGCACACCAGTGCGATGACGATGATGAAATATGCGATCCATTGTGCTGTACGCCGAAACATGCCAATCTCCGATCTCCATTGATGCGCATCTCATTGTATACCCCCTAGAAAGGCATGGCAAGGCTTTCCAGCGGTTCTGTGGCGCGCTCGCGTACACTGGTAGACATGTCGAAGGCATCAGAAGAAGCGCAGAAGCAGCTGGATCGTATCGTGGCGTTGGGCTACCCGGATGTGGCCGATATGTCGGCAGCCGCGTTCCGCTCGCTTGCGCGCCCGCTTATCCGTGCGTTGGAGGATTGCGGCGATGAAGCTGGATTGGGCACGCAGATCCTTCTGGTACCTACGCGCGAGCTGGTGTCTCCTGAATCGCTGATCGCCCGAACCTCCATCAACCGCATGGCGGGGTTCACCACCATGCCGCCGCGCGATATCGCCAGCTTCCTGCCGCAGGATGGTTTCGAACCGCCGGAAGGCCCGTTCTATCTGGTGATCGAACCGCACACCGGCACCTGCTATATCAACCGCGAGCCGGACGTGGCACGCAAGCTGATCGATTCCGACGAGCGATTGCCGCTCACATTGGAGGAAGGTCTTGCGATTGCCACACAGCATCCGGAATGGTTGCTGGAGAAGAACGGTTTCAACCTGCTGGGCTCGCGTTCCGCTGACGGCCGCGTACCGAGTATCTGGATGAGCCAAAATGCTCCGCGATTGGGCGCGGTGTGGCCGAATTCCCGTCATACGTGGCTGGGCAACGCCTACTGCATGGCCCGTCGAGGCGTGAGCCTGTTCCGCTAGTCTTTCGGCTTACCGCGCCGGCTCCCTATAATCGATTTCAGAGAAGAAACTGAAGCAGGGGAGAAGCCATGTTCTGTACGCAATGCGGTTCGAAGAACGCTCCGGAGTCGAAGTTCTGCACGAACTGCGGCAATCCGTTGGTCTCCGTTCCGGTGCAGCCTGATGCCGGACAAGCACGGATTTCAGGCGATTTTTCCGGCGATTCCACAGCGGTGGAAACCCCCACATCGCAGCTCGCACCGCAGTCTGCGGAGCAACCCGAGGAACAGTCTGCGGCACAGCACGAGGAACGCCCTGCAGAACAGCTCGCTTCGCAGCCGGCAGACGCGATTCCGCCGGTCCCGTTGCCGGGCGGCGGCACGCTGCCCGTAGCGCAGCCCGCGACTTCGGCTGCATCGCAATCCGTTCCGTCGGCGCCGGAAACTTCTGTGACGGAAAGCGACGGGACTGCGCGTGCCGCTTCCCCGAATCGCAAGCTCATCATCGGCATTGCGGTGGCCGCGGTGCTGCTGGTCGCCGCTGTGGTGGCCGGCATCGTGACATACAACATGGAGTTGTGGGGTGGCAAGTCGTTGCCGGACGTGGCGGTGGCGTCTCCCAAGGACTCGTCGAAGACTCCGGATGCGAAGGTCGTGGTCAGGCAGCTTGAAGGCAAGGGTCTCAAAGTCAAGCGCGTCAAGGAATTCTCCGGCGTGAAAAGCGGCAAGTTCCTTGGCTATCAGGGAATTCAGTCCGGTGACCGCGTAAGGGCGGGCAGTGTGGTGACAGTGCGCGAATCGGCCGGCCCTGGCGTGCCGGAAGGTACGGTCGGCAAGAAAGCTGAAAGCGTGGTGTCAACGTTCTCGCAGATGGGCGTGCCGGTGCATTACAAGCAGGTGATTGTGTCGGACACCAGCAAAACCACCGAGGGAAGCGTGATTAGCACGTACCCCGCGCAAGGCCAAGGCGTGAAGGATGATAAGAAAGGCATCTACATCGGCGTGGCCACGAAAAGCGACGGCGGCCTGCCGTCGGACATCGTCGGCCAGGAAATTTCCGACGTGAAATCAAGCCTTGAATCCAAAGGCTACGACGTGAAAGTGGAGAAACGTCTCTCATCGAAACAGTACATCGGCAAGGTCTCCGGCTCCGAACCTGGGCCGGGCAGCCAGCTGAACGAAGGCCAGACCATCACCCTGTATCAGGGTGTGGATGCCAAGGGTGCCAAGCAGACGTTCATTGACCACAGCGGAACCGGTGGAGATGGGTTGCTGATGGGCATGAGTGACGTTGCTTCTGGCCAGTGGTGCAATAAGGCCGGCGACTGCATCACGCTAGGACAGGATGACAGTTATTCCAGCGGAGACATCGTTTTCCTGAAAGTGAAAGATGGTGCTGCGAACACGAAGTACAGCATGACCGGTGAGTCTTTGATTTCCTGCGATGCGGTGCAACAGCCGTATTGCAGCAGCAAGAAAGCCGACTATCTGTTGACTGGAAACTCTGGAGCATTTGAATTGTTCCCACACAAAGCGTTCGAAACGTATTGGTGTGGCGATTCCGCCTTGGGTGGGGAAGGCGATATGCGGAGTTGTGTTGCCGGAAAGGTCCATGACATTGATTCCGACTCTTCGGATGCGTCCGATTATGAGCCGGACGGCAGCGGTAAATTCCATATGATGGATTTGTTCGCGGTGTTCCCAGTCGGTTCTGATGTGGAATCAGTAGAGAAAACTGGCTATTTTGACGCGTCTGTACTCGCGGCTGCCCAAAAGCAAAAACCTGTCGATACGGACCGTCCGTTCTTGATGTATCGTGACGTGAACCAGTACAAGGACGGCGAGAAGGAATCAACCTATACAAGGGACTGGTTCGATCCATTCATGCCTTACAACGGCTACAACGGCTCCAAGGATGACACCGTCAAAATGAAGCCCGCCCCCAGCGACGAAACCGCCTACTATCTGGTGGAGGACGTCCAGCCCGACTGGGATTCCCTCGAAGACGCCAACATCAAGGGCGTGTCCGCCAAGAGTCAGAAATCTAACGGCAAAAATGCAAGCAAGAACGCAGACACCAAGAAATCTGATTCGCAATCGGATGCCGCCACTCGGTCTTTGATGAAGTCCATCGCCGGAAAGTACGGTTTCGCTTCCGGTTCCGGCGGTTGGGGCACCACTATGACGGTGGCGTCCGATGGCACGTTCAGCGGAACATATCATGATTCCGACATGGGCATTACGGGAGATGACTATCCGAACGGATCGGTCACCATTTCGAATTTCAAAGGCCGTTTCAAGGATGCCAAGAAGAACGCGGACGGCAGCTATACGATGCAATGCGACAAATCGGCGCTGAAAATCGATGGCAATATAGGAGACACGTATATCAAAAACGGTAGTAAATATACGGTTGCCGACCCCTACGGCATTGCCCCTTGCGGTGCATTCACCGTATATCCGGCGGGATACGACAGTTCGCAGCTCAGCGAAGCGATCGTCGGCTGGAGCCATGCGTGGTATGACAGCATGCCCGCAAAGCTGGAAACGCCGATTATCGTGAATGCCGAGGACACGAATCTCGGTAGCGAATCACAGCAAGACGCCTTCTTCCAATCGAAATATCTTGAGTGATATTCGATAAGGTCGCGTTGTCGGCGGTGCTGCCGTCGAGTCGCTGTCGATCATTGCGATTGCCACGAGCATCGCATTACTGCGATTTGCGCAACAGTCCCCGAACCGCATACCCGATCGCGCCGCACGTCACCGCGCCCGCCCCTAGCAGTGTGGCGCTGACCTGCGGCCTGCGCAGCTCGTTGCGCACGCCAATCAGGTCCGTCACGCAATGGTCCTCGAAGAACACGCGTAATTCGTTGCTGGAATAACGGCCAACCAGATCGCCCCACGTCAGCATGCGCGTCACGTACGCCATCGGATTGTCTTCGCGGAATTCAAACAGCCGGATGCCGCGGAACCGCGATTTCGGGCCGTAGCATTCAAAACCACAGGTCGGCGCGTATCCCAAATCGATGTCGTGCACATGCCCGACGAACGAATTCTTGTGGTCATGCCCGCAGAACAGCGCGAAATAGCCGCCCGACTCACGCAGCGCGTCCACTTCGCCCACGTTCACGTCGGCGCATCCAATCGCCTCGCCCAGTCGGGAGCCGGGACGGCACACGTCGCGGTCGAGCACATAGCAGTGTCCGGCGAATTCGCGCGCGCCTTCCACGGCGTTCGGCGTGTAGGCGGGCACTTCGCGCAGGCAATCGTAGAATTCCTGCGGCGGAATGTGCTGGAAGGCGATCGCCGGCACCGCCTGTCCGTCGCCATTGCGCCTGCCCAGCTCGCGTTGCACGTCTTTCAGCCATTCGACGGCTTCCGGCGAGGGGGTGCCGTAGCCGTCGGAGTCGGCCAAATCCCAGCCGCGCGAATTCGCCGCGTATTTCGCGTATTCGGTGACCGACTGCCGTCCGTTGCCGTCACCCGCGTCTGCCGTGTCGGCGTAATCGCCCGAATTGACCATCATCACGCTCATTGTGATACGCCCCGAACCGTCGGACGCTTCGATCGGCAACGCGAACGTGCCCGGTTCGAGCGCCAACGGCGACGAGCCGGCGACGGGATTCATACAGCCGGCAAACTCGCGGTAAAGATCGTCCTGTTCGTCGGCGAGGATACCGCATTGGAAATCATGGTTGCCGTACGTCGCAGCGAAGGGGATGCGCGATTCCAACGCCGGCCCCAAAAACGCGGCGAACGTGTCGCGCACTTTCTGCCGTGTCTCGTCGAGCAGCGACGCCGCGGTGACGCGATTGATGGCTTCCGCCCACGATTCCAGCTTGCTGGCAGAACCGTTGCGACCTGCGCTTTTCACCAGTTTCGGCGAATCGGTGCCGATGCCGTCGATCATCCACCGTTCGTCGGAGGGCTGCGATTTGGTCAGTGTTTTGGCGATCGGATGACGTTTGATGCCGCGGATTTTCGCTTCGATTTCGGTGACCGCGCGCACGTGCGTACCGGGCTGTTCGCCACGGCGACGTAGAAACGTATCGATATATGCCGGATCGTAGCCGCGGATCTGATCGCCGGTGAGCACGATGAGGTCGGGATGTGCCTTCCTGATAGCGGCTTCGATCAGCCGAATCGTGTCTTCGCGCACGTCCGGACCATCCTGAATATCAGCCATTTGCAGCACCCGGAACGTACCGTCGCTGTTGAATCGCAAGCTCATGATGCCCACTGTACTGCGGCAAATCTGGATATGGGGTGAAATAAGGGCGCGAAAATCGCAAACCATGCCGTCATATCGCGGAATACCGGCAAAATATGGGATTGGTTGTCGCTAGTATGGGCGGCAGTGCAGGTAGGTAACATGCACGTAACAATGTGGATTGGCAGAAGGCCGATCCGACTTTACAGATAAGGAGGAGTGATGGGTCAGGATCAATCGTCAGTGTTTGATCTCGCGGCAGTCGCCGCGGCGTCCAACGGAGGGAACAACGACCCGCTGCTGCCTCCGGCGCGTTACATTGGAGCTCCGCAAAAGCCCAGCAAGATGCCGTACAACAAGTACGTCGCATATGATAAGCAGGTGCCGTTTGATTTCCCGGAGCGTACGTGGCCGGGCAAGCGACTGCAGCGTGCGCCGCGTTGGTGCTCCGTCGATCTGCGTGACGGCAACCAGGCTCTCGTCAACCCGATGGATTCCGAGCGCAAGCTGCGTTTCTGGAACCTGCTCGTGTCGATGGGCTTCAAGGAGATCGAGGTCGGTTTTCCGTCGGCTTCCGAAACCGATTACGACTTCATCCGCATGCTGATCGAGCGTGAGCTCATTCCTGACGATGTCACCATCGTCGTGCTCACCCAGGCCCGCGAGCATCTGATTCGCAAGACCTACGAGTGCCTGAAGGGCGCCAAGCGCGCCATCGTGCACTTCTACAATTCCGTGTCCGTGCTGCAGCGCGAGGTCGTGTTCCGCAAGGACAAGGCCGGCATCAAGAAGCTTGCCACCGACGCCGCGGCGTTGTGCAAGGAGCTTGAGGGCGAGGCCAAGGGCATCGACCTGTACTACGAGTATTCCCCGGAATCCTTCACCGGCACCGAGCCGGAGTACGCCGTCGAGGTGTGCAACGCGGTGATCGATGTCATCAAGCCGACGCCGGAACATCCGATGATCATCAACCTGCCGGCAACCGTGGAAATGACCACGCCGAACGTCTTCGCCGACGAGGTCGAGTATGTGTCCAACCACCTCGTACCGCGTGACGCCGTGGTGCTGTCCCTGCACCCGCACAACGACGAGGGCATGGGCGTGGCCGCCACCGAGCTGGCCGTGCTGGCCGGTGCCGACCGCGTGGAAGGCTGCCTGCTGGGCAACGGCGAGCGTACCGGCAACGTCGACCTGGTCACCCTTGGTCTGAACTTCCTGACCCAGGGCATCGATCCGCAGATCGACTACTCCAACGTTCCGGAAATCCGCAAGACCGTCGAATACTGCAACCAGATCAAGATCTCCGAACGCCATCCGTATGCGGGCAACTTCGTGTTCACTGCGTTCTCCGGCTCCCACCAGGACGCCATCAAGAAGGGTCTTGAGGCCCGTCAGGTGGCCGCCGACCGTGCTGGCGCCGATCTGGACAGCTTCGTGTGGCTGGTGCCGTACCTGCCGATCGACCCGAAGGACATCGGCCGTTCCTACGAGGCCATCATCCGCGTGAACTCCCAGTCCGGCAAGGGCGGCATGGCCTACCTGCTCAAGACCAACCACAACCTTGATCTGCCGAAGCGTCTGCAGGTCGAGTTCGAGAAGGTCGTGCAGAACTACGCCGACGAGACCAAGAAGGAAGTCAAGGACGAGGACATCTGGCGTCTGTTCAAGGACGAGTACCTGCCGGTCGAGGAATCCGGCGCCACCGCGGCTGGTGTCGTGGTCGGCGACAGCAAGGACGAGACCCTCGAGCAGTGGGGCCGTCTGAAACTGCTGAAGGTGTCCGTCTCCTCCGGCGAGGATGGTTCCGACACCGTGCTTAAGGCCCGCATCCTTGACCGTGGCGTGAACGTCGGCGTCGATGAGCCGGTGGAACGTGAGGTTTCCGGCATCGGCAACGGCCCGATCGCGGCCTTCCTCAACGCCGTGAGCAACTTTGGCATCGAGGCTTCGGTGATGGATTACGTGGAGCACACCATGTCCGTCGGCACCGATGCCATGGCCGCTTCCTATGTGGAATGCCAGATCGGCGAGGAGGACAACACGAGCATCGTGTGGGGTGTCGGCATCGATACCTCTATCGTCACCAGCTCGCTGAAGGCCATCATCTCGGCCATCAACCGTTCCGAGCGCTGATTGCGCTGATTGCACGGACGCGTTGAGCAAACGCGCCGGATATGATTCGAGGGGCTTCCTGGGTAACCGGGAAGCCCCTCGTCGTTGTCATGTGCCATGCGATGCGCCCGCTCACAAGTGCGACAAGCGCGTTCCATGATGCTTCCTCTCCGTGGATGAAGGGTGTCACAAGGCCGCCACACCAAGTTGTACAACGATGTAAAACACGGTATAGTACATCGTTATAAAACCTGTATCTGCTTACTGAAGGATCTTCCATGTCGGCCAATTATTCCCTGCTGTGCTATACACGCGAAGCCACCGGACGCAAAGAGGCGAACAACGAGGACATCGCCTACAGCATGCATTTGGCGCTACGTTCCGGCGATGACGCCGAGTGGCAGCCGCTGAACGAAAACTACGGCATCTTCTTCGCGGCAGGTGTGCCGATCGCCGCCGCGACCGCGGAATCCCGCCACGCGTGCACGGCCGCGGCGCACTTCGCCGCCGACCCGTTCGACGCGCCTCGCCCCGCCACCGACGCCGTCGCCCATGGCGTGGTCATGCCCGGTATGGATATCACGCTGAAATCGCTGAAGAATCCGTTCCTGTTCCGTCTCGCGGACGGACGATTCGCCATCGCCGCGACCCGTACCGCCCGCGGCGGTGAACCGGACGGTTCCGAACGGTCGGCATTCCTGCTCGCCATCAGCGATGATCTGACGGCGTTCGACCAGCGGGGACTGGTGCTGCTGCGCACCGTCGGCGGGGTCAATCGTCCTTCCGTCGCCTTCGATGCGGTGGACAAGCGTTACGTTGTGTCCTGGACCGGCGATGATGGCAAAGCGTACACCGCGCGGACGGCCGATATCGTTGCCGCCGCCGGTTCTGGTGCGCCGCTCGATGTTGAGGAATCGGCTGAATCGTTGCCGCAGCGCCAGTCTGGCGATTGCGGCATTCCGAACGCCGTCATCGGCAACAGCATCGCCATCAGCGAGGCGGAGGCCGAACGCCTCATGGAGCGATTCGGCCGCATCCGCAATACCGGCACATCCGTGCCTGTTCAGCGCGTCGATGCCGGTCTGCATGGCGAGGACGCCCGGGACGCGGTCATGGCCTTGGCTGGGACGCGTGCGGAACTGTCTTACAGCGACGGTTCGCAGGCCACGCGTGCGGTGGACTGGAATATGGACCAGCTTGAGGCCGTCGCCCAAGAGGCGGCCGATGGAACGTTCAAGGCCGGGCAGACCCGTACCGTCGAAGGTGTGATCCGCCAGAGCGTCTATCCGGTGCCGTTCGCGGTGGAACGCGCCGATCCATCGGTGTTCGCGTGGGATTTCAACGGCAAGCCGATGTTCATGTTCATCGCCACCGATGACACCGACGGCAATTGCGTGGACCCGAACGACGGCAGAACCCATATGCCGCTGCGCATCGCCGACTCCATCGAGGCGCTTTCCGACGCCGCGGGTGGACGGGCCAGGGAGATCGATCTGCTCGCATGCGGCGATCTCAATAGCGAAGATCGGCCGATGACCGGCTGCTTCTGGGCGCCGGAACTGCATGTGATCGGCGGCAAGCTGTCGGTTCTGTTCATGCCCTGCTTCGACGGGCCGCGCGTCAATCCCGACGGCACCCCCAATGATCGTGCCGGCAAACCGGACATGTGGACCGGCAGCTGCCACATCATGCAGCTCAAGCAGCATTCCGACGGCACGGATTTCGATCCGCGCGAGCCGGAGAACTGGACGGTGCCCGAGCCCATCCTCGACCCGGATGGCGAGGCCCTCAATCCGATCCAGCGCATTTCGCTTGACATGACCGTGCTGTGCGATTCAGGCCGCTGGTACTACGCATGGCAGCAGGTCGGTAGCATCTGGATCGCCAGCTTCGACCCGGATCGTCCGGCGAAGCTCGCCAGCAAGCCAAAGCAGATCGTCGTGCCGGAATTCGCGTGGGACAACATGATCGCCGAAGGGCCGAACGCCATCGTGCATGACGGAACGATTTTCCTGATCTACTCGGGCTCGCTGGTCGGCATCGACTACACGACCGGCCTGGTCACCGCCCCGGCCGGACAGGGGGCCGATCTCACCGACGCCAGCGTATGGACGAAGCTCGATTATCCGCTGCAGAAGTCCGGCATGTACAACGGGCGTTGGCAGCTCGGCACCGGCCACGGCATGTGGTCGCATGACGAGGACGGCAACCTCATCTACGTGTTCCACAACGCCGAATACGAGCACGGCCGCTATGGTGGCCGCGACGCCCAGGTGCGCCGCGTGCACTGGTCCAAGGAGGGCATGCCCATCCTGGATATGCAAACGGCGGAGGAACTCGACCGCGACTATGCTGGTGTAACGATGGAGGTTGGTTTCTTCGATGCCGACTGAGTCCGCTGAATGACAAAAGGGGTATATATGCCGAAGCGAACGGGGGGAAACGGCGAGCATGTCGTGACCATGCGTGAGGTGGCCAAGGCGGCCGGAGTGTCGATCAAAACCGTCTCCAACGTGGTCAACGACTACGAATTCGTCTCGCAGGCCACGCGCGACAAGGTCAACAAAGCCATCGTGGAACTGGGATACACGGTGAACGTATCGGCGCGCAACCTGCGCCGAGGGCAGACCGGCATCATCGGCTTGGCCATTCCCGATCTGCAGATGCCGTATTTCGCGCAGCTGTCATCGCTGGTCATCGAAGAAGCGAAGAAAGTCGGTCTGCGCGTGATTGTGGAGCCGACGCAATATTCGCGCGATGGCGAGTTGGAAGCGCTGCACGGGTCCCAGCAGACGATGATCGACGGCCTGATCTACAGCCCATTGGAGCTTGGACAGGATGACGTCGAGCAGCTGAAGGTCGATTATCCGCTTGTGCTGGTTGGCGAACGCATCTTCACCGACCAGGTGGATCACATCGCCACCGAGAACGTGGAAGGCGCGAAGCGGGCCACGCAGTATCTGCTGACGACCGGCTGCCGCCGCGTGGCCGTGGTCGGCGCGCATCCAGGGGAGAAAGTCGGTTCCGCCGCGCTGCGCTACCAAGGGTATCTTGAGGCACTGGAGGAGGCCGGCGTCGAATTCGACGATCGGCTGGTCGTCGAATCGGGCATGTGGCATCGTAGTGACGGCGTGAGGGCCATGAACGCGTTGCTGGATTCCGGCGTCGAAGTCGATGGCGTCGTCGCGCTGAACGACATGCTGGCTTCCGGCGTGATGCACGCGATTCAGATGCACGGCTTGCACATTCCCGACGACATCTCCGTGGTTGGTTTCGACAATTCCGACGATTCACAGTACCTGTCGCCGGCGCTGACGTCGATCGCGCCGGGACTTGAAGCGGTAGCCCGTCTGTCGGTGAAAGTGCTCAAGGAGCGCATCGACGGCCGTGACCCGAATGCCGACAGGCCGGGGGAGAAGGTCTTCCGCAAGGTCACATCATCGCTGGTCGTGCGCCAATCCACCAAACTCCCCGCCGATTCCCTCGTTCTCTAAGCGTTCGTCTGCCTGCGGCAAATTTCCTGGCGTACCGGGATACTTTCCGTCCGGCCCTCGTTGCCGTACCCATCGGTTGGCTCTTCCCCAAAGGTGCCGCCGCCGGGCATGGGCGCTCGACCGTAAGCTTGGCCGAACGGCCTTGAGTGTGTCGAGCACCCATGACCGACGGCGACACCGACATTGGCATGAATGGCGCAAACGATGGACGCCCATGCCCGGCGGCGGCACCGCATCCAAGCATCTTCTGACAATGACGCGCCCAAGTTGTTACAACGATGTAAGAATGATATATTCAACGTTGTAAATACTGGAACAACGGATTGAGAAGGACTAAACATGGTTGTTTACAACAATCCGATCGTGCTTCAGCGCGCAGACCCCTGGGTGCTCAAGGTTGACGGCGAGTATTATTTCACCGCCTCCGATCCGGAATACAACTGCATCGCCATCCGGCACGCATCGAGCATCAACGATCTGCAGAAAGCTCCGGAGACGGTGGTGTGGCGCAAGCACGAATCCGGCCCGGCAAGCATCTACATCTGGGCCCCCGAACTACACCGCATCAATGGCGCATGGTATATCTACTTCGCAGGCGCCGCAACGGATTTCGAAGCATCCGGCCTGCCGACGCACCGCATGTTCGTGCTGGAGAACACCGACGACGACCCGACCTCCGACAATTGGGTGGAGAAGGGCCAGATCGTCACCCCGATCGACTCCTTCGCACTTGACGCCACCACCGAAGTGATCGATGGCGTGCAGTACTTGGTATGGGCGCAGAAGGATCCCGCTATCGAAGGCAACTCCAATCTGTATATCGCCAAGATGGCCGATCCGTGGACGCTGGGCAGCGAGCCCGTCATGCTGACCAAACCGGAATACGACTGGGAATGCATCGACTTCCTGGTCAACGAAGGCCCGGCCTTCCTGTTCCATGAGAACAAAATCTACATCACGTATTCCGCCTCCGGCACCGGAGTTCCGTACGCCGTGGGGCTGCTGACCGCCGAGCGCGGCAGCGATCTGCTGGACAAAGCCTCCTGGACCAAGAGCCCGGTGCCGGTGTTCAAGACCTGCGCCGAGAACGGTCAGTATGGTCCGGGCCACAATTCGTTCACCAAGTCCGAGGACGGCACCGAGGACCTGATGATTTACCACTGCCGCAACTACACGGAAATCAAGGGCGATCCGCTGTTCGACCCGAATCGCCACGCGCGCGTCGGTGTGGTCAAGTGGACCGCCGACGGTCCGGATTTCGGCGTGCCGGAACTTGATAATCTGTGGACCCCCACTACCACGGACGTGTTGCCCGCTGATGGTGGCCCGCTTGCGGGAACTCCGGCCGTAGGCCACTGAGGGGCGTGGCCGGAGGGGGCACCCCGTCTATAACCCCATCCATAAAGCTGGCTGTTGTCGTCGGCGTGTTACCGTTTGTACAACGATGAAAATAGCTGTATAATCAAAATTACAACGTTGCAAATGAGCAGGGAGGCTCAATCGAAAAGGATTCTTCCCATTCGGATTGCAACGAGGAGCGGTCCAGCGATGGTCCGTTGAGGAATAAGGAAGGAAACAATGTCTACATCCAGGCATCTTACCGGGTTGCGGCGCTTTGCCAAGGCTGCCGTAGCCGTGTGTGCGTCACTTGGACTTGTGCTTGCCGCCGGAGGCTGTGGTGCCTCTTCGGGTGAAAGCAAGACCATTTACTTCTGGAACAATCTGGTGGGCGATGACGGTCCTGCAATGCAGCGCATCGTCAAGGAATACAACGCCCAGAGCGATTACAAGGTCGTTTTCCAGCCGATGAACGGCGGCGATCTGACCACGAAGATCTATTCCGTGATGCAGACCGGCAAGAACATCCCCGACATCATCATCGGCGACCAGTTCCAGACCGCCGTTCTGCAGTCCCAAGGTCTGCTCGACACCATGGACGATTGGCAGAAGGTCGCCCCGGACCTCAAGGAAAGCAGCTTCCTGCCCGCCACTTGGAAGGGCGTCACCGTCAATGGCAAGGCCTACGGCATTCCGCTGTATCTGTACCAGATGGCCATCTACTACAACAAGGACCTGGTCAAGAAGTACAACCTGCAGTACATCCTCGACGACGGATTCGTCACCATCGACGAGATCAAGGACCTCAAGGGCAAGCTGCCCAAGGGCACCTACGCGCTGACTTACGGCAATCTGCCGTGGGCCTTCATGTCCCTGCTGTACGGCGCGGGCGGCACGCTTGAGAACGATATGGACGACCTGACCAAGGACGTGTGGCGCAAGCCCATGGAGAAGCTCAAGGAGGCGTACGACGCCGGTGTGATCGCCCCGATGGACGTCGACGGCGAGCAGGCGTTCGGTTCCGGCAAGGCCGTGTTCGCGCAGCTTGGCACGTGGGCGCAGGGCAATATGTCCAACACCTTGGGCGCCGACAAGATCGCGGAAGCTAACACCCTGCAGTACAGCGCCGACAATCCGGTGAACTTCTTCTACCAGTGCAACTGGATGCAGTTGAAGGATCCGCACCGCTCCGCGGCGAAATCCGCAGCCGCCGCCGACTTCGTCAAGTACGTGTACGAGCACTGGATGGATTGGTCTGAGGTCGGTTCCATCTCGCCGGCATACCGCGATCTGAACAACCCGAAGTACCAGAAGCTGATCCAGGCGTCCTTCACCAACAGCAAGAAGGAACGCGACTACATCAAGACCTCCAACTACCTCTACGGAGGCTATGCGACCGCTGGTTGGGGCACATACAACGACATCGTCTACGGCAATGTTGGTCTTGAAGAAGGTCTGAAGACCCTCGACCTCATGGCCCAGGGCCAAATCGAGATTCAGGAGGAATCGTGATGAGCAAGGCATCTACGATCGGATCCGCAAAATCATCCATGAAGCGCAAGAACTCCATCTGGCACGCGCTGCCGTACATCGCTCCGCACTTCATCATCTTCGCCGTCTTCGGCATCATCCCGATTATCTTCGGCATTGGACTGGCGTTCACCCGTTGGAACATGGTCGGTGCGCCGAAGTTCGTCGGCCTGCAGAACTTCGCGAAGATCTTCGACCCCAGCACCTATTTCTACTCGATCTTCTGGCGTGACCTCGGCCACACTCTGCTCTTCGTGCTGGTCAGCGTGCCGCTGACCATCATCGTGCCGCTGCTGCTCGCCGTGGCGCTCAGCAAGAAGGGACTCAAGGGCGCCGGTCTGTTCCAGGCGATCTTCTACATCCCCGGCCTGATCTCCATCGCCGCCGGCGCACTGGTCTGGCGCATGGTCTTCAACTCCCAGTTCGGCCTGTTGAACACCACCTTCCACACCGACATCAACTGGCTCGGCAAGAACCCGTACGCATGGATCACCATCTTCGTGCTCGTGCTGTGGGCCGGCATCGGCGGAAACCTCGTCATCTACCGTTCCGCGCTCTCCGGCGTGGACGAGAGCCTCTACGAAGCCGCGAAGGTCGACGGAGCCGGTCCGGTCAGGATCTTCTTCTCCATCACTCTGCCGGAAATCAAGCTGCCGCTGTTCTACACCACCATCATGACCACCACGGGCGCCTTCAACGTGTGGGGCCAGCCGGTCATGCTGACCAACGGCGGGCCGAACTACCAGACCCAGGTGCTGCTGATGGATATCAGGAACCTCGCGTTCCCCGCCGGCCCTGCGGCCGCCGGCATGGCTTCCGCAATGGCATTGCTGCTGGGCATCATCCTGATGGCCATCGCCGCGATCCAGCTGATCTTCATGAATAAGGAGGACTGAAGATGTCCGCTGCAACCACAGTCAATGTCGCAAGCGCGGCAATTCCTGAAAACAAAACCAAAAAGGTCTCTCCGTCGCTGATCGCCGTCTATGTGGTGCTCGTCGTGCTGGCAGTCGTCTGGCTGCTTCCGGTGATCTACACCGTGACGACTTCGTTCAAGTCGGTGGCCGAATTCACCTCCAACGCGTTCAACTTCCTGCCCGCGAAGTGGGTGCTTGACAACTACATGACGCTGATCGAGGCATCCGCCAGCTACCCGGTCCTGAACTGGCTGGGCAACTCGCTGATCATCTCGACCGTGTTCGCAGTGCTGTCCGTGTGCATCGTCGCGCTCGCAGGCTTCGGCTATTCCCGTCTGAACTTCAAGTACCGCGATACGCTGTTCTTCGTCCTGCTGCTCATCTCGATGTTCCCTGCCGTGGTCAACATGATTCCGCAGTACCGCATCATCGCCTCCCTCGGCTGGGTCAACACCTACTGGGCCTGCATCATCCCTGGCCTGGGCAACGTGGCGAACATCTTCCTGGTGCGCAACTTCATGAAGGGCATCCCGAAGGAACTGGACGAGGCGGCCGAAATCGACGGCGCCACTGATTTCCAGATCTTCACCCGCATCATGCTGCCGGCCATCCGCCCGATTCTGATCGTCATCTTCCTGTTCAGCTTCACCGGCGCTTGGAACGACTTCCTGTGGCCGACCTTGGTGTTCAACGACATCAACAAGATGCCGGTCACCGCTGGTCTGCAGCTGCTGAGCAACCAGATGGGCCAGTACAACCAGATGGGCTCCCTGATGGCGGCCACCTGCATGGCCATCATCCCGACCCTGCTGCTGTTCCTGTTCGCGCAGAAGTACTTCCTGCAGTCCCTGAACATCACCTCCGGCCTCAAGGGCTGATACCGGCCGAGTGAGATAATGCACAGGTCCGTCCCCAAACGGACGGGCCTGTGATTTTATCTTTCCCGAGCTGCGCATCGCACATCGGATGAGGCCACACCACGGAAAGGACCGATATGAATCCGCAAGGCAACACCATGCAGCCGCCGGCACCATTGGCTCGCAAGGCGGAACGAGTGCTGATGACCATCGCCGCCGCCTACAACGTGATCATGGCGTCCATCACACTGTTCATGTTCACCAGCTGGTTCAAAGGCCAAGCCTACGATCTGCTGGAACATAACGGTTTGCTGAAAACGGACTATTCCGCGGTGGACAACGCCTCGACGGTGGTGGGCATCTACGCGCTGCTGGTGCTGATTATCGGCATCGTCAGCTTCATCATGTCCATGCGGTGTCTCGCTCCCGGCACCACCAGCCGGTGGGTGATCATCTGGCTGGCAATCGTGGTGGTCTTCTCCCTGGGCACGATGGACCTCATCGGCCTTGCACTGTATTCCATCACCCTGGTCATCTATCTGGCCCGCAACAAGGCCATCGCGGCGCAGCAGGATGCGATCCGCACATGGGCCCGCACGCATCAGGGCTAATCCTCCTTCCCGAAGAAAGCTGTCGCTCTCGTGGCGGCGGCTTTTTTCGTATCCGCGCATGTTGACGCGGTACGTTATCGAACACGCAATTCACTTATCCAATTCATTCATTCACAACCACAAGGTGGGACCATGACCGACACAACCGACGACTACGGCTATCTGCTCGTCCACTTCATCGAGGATCCGGACGGCTACGCCGAGAAGATTTACATGGATATATCCGACGGTGACAATCCGCACCGTTGGGTGCCGCTCAACGATGGAAAGCCTGTGCTGGCTTCGCATCTCGGTACCACAGGCGTGCGCGATCCGCATATCATCCGCAATCCCGACACCGGCACGTGGTATATCATCGCCACCGATCTGCGTGTGTTCGGAGGCGACGGCGGCGGCTGGTACGAGTGGAGCCACCACGCCAGCACGAATCTCATCATCTGGGAATCCGACGATCTGCTCCATTGGAGCGAGCCGCGCATGCTCGACGTGTCCCGCAAGCCGGACGGCTCCCATCTGGAGCTCGGCATGGCCTGGGCCTGCGAATGCCTTTGGGTGCCGGACTACTATCCGCAAGGCCATCACGGTGGGCGCGGCGCATTCGTCATGTATTGGTCCAGCACCGTGTTCAATGATGCGGACAAGGCTCACGACGACAAGAACGTCTACTGCACCGTGCTGTGGGGCGCCACCACCGATTTCACGCAGGACACGTTCGAATATGGTGGCGTGTTCATCGACAACCACGGTGACGCCATCGACACCACGATGATCCAACGTCCGCTGCCTGATGGTGGTGTGCGCACGTACCGCATCACCAAAGACAATGCGCATGGCACCGGCATCTGGATGGACCGCACCGACGCGAAGCGCTGGTGGGAGCCGGGAACGACCTGGACCAAGGTGCAGGACCGGATTGGCGCAGGCTACGTGCCGGACGGCAACCCCGGCGGCGTGGAAGGTCCTGCGGTGTTCGCCAACCACCACAACAACGGTGGACCGGACGACGAATGGTACTTGTTCGTGGACGTGATTCCGTCGATCGGATACCGTCCGATGGTCAGCCGCGATCTCGATCAGGGCTGGATGCCGTTGCAGGCGGACGATTACTTCCTCACCGCGCATACGAAGCACGGTGGCGTCGCCTCGCTGACGCGCGCCGAATACGACCGTCTCGCCCGGTATGTGCATGCATTCTGACGAACGACGTTGACGACCGTGCGCCCGCGTGTGCACGCGGCAAAACCAAGGGGGCTTCCCGGAATAACCGGGAAGCCCCCTTTGCGTGTTCGCTGACCGCGACGGCAATCGCAGTCAGCGACTGCTATTGCTGCGATGTATCGCCATTGGCGCCGTTATTACCGGAATTATCGCTACTGGTTCCTCCGCCATTGCCACCGTTGGTGTGGTTACCGTCGCCGTTAGCGGGGATACCGCCACTATTACCGCCGTCGCCACCGCCCTGACCGGTATTCTGCGTTTCCTCGGTCTGATTCGGCGTGGTCTGTTGGGTGTTCTCCTCGGTGCGCGGAGTCACGGTGGTCTGCTGCTTTCTAGTCCAGGTCTTCTGCGCGCCGGTGCCCCACGTACCGTCCGGTCCGCCGACCTTGCCGTTATCGGTGGCGTCGGGGAACGTTTCGTTCGGCGTATCGGCCAGTGCCTGCTTCATGTATTCGGTGAAGAGATGCACGGGGTAATCGCTGCCGCCGGTCCAGCTGCCGAATGCGGGAATCTCCTGCGGGTTGCCGTTGGCGTCCGGATACCACATCGCCACAGAAGTCAGCATGGACGGCGTGTAGCCGATGAAGCTCGCTGCGTTGGAATCGTTTGCGGTGCCTGACTTGCCGGCAATGGTGTGCCCAGTGGCACGCGCCTCGGTGGCGGTGCCTCGCTGGACCACGCCGGTAAGCGCCTTCGTCACGAGATTCGCGTTGTTCGCTTCGAACGTCTGCTCCGCCGAGGTCGGCGCGTTGTACAGGTCGGTGCCGTTCGCCGTCTGCACTTGGGCAACGATATGCAGCGTCGGCTTGTTGCCTTGGTTGGCCAGTGTGGCGTATCCCTGCGTCATGTCCTTGAGGGTCAGGCCGTTGTTGCCGAGCACGGTGAACGGGTTGGAACCATCCAAAGACGAATCGTCAACGCCGGCCTGCCGTGCGGTTTCGGCGATTTTCTGCGCGCCGAGCTTGGTTTGCAGATCCATGTACACGGTGTTCGAGGATTGTTCCGTCGCCGTGTACAGGTTCACGTATCCCAGATTCTCGCCGCCGTAGTTGCTCACCGTTTCGGTGATGCCCGGGAACGTCCGGTACGAGTTGCCGTTGAAGTACGTGTTGAGGCTGACGCCTTCGTTGACGGCGGCCAGCAATGCGAACGGCTTCATGGTGGAGCCGACTTCGTACGTTGCCTGGGTGACGTTGTTGAGCTGCTTGGTCAGGTAGTCGTCTCCTGCGTACAGCGAGATGATGGAACCGTCCTTGGGGTTCACCGACAGCGCGCCGAACTGCATGCCGTCGGGCACGATGCCTTGCATGCCGTTTTGGGAGGGACTGATGGTGGAGAACATCAGGTCCTGCTTCGATTTGTCAATGGTGGTGACGATTTTGTAGCCGCCGGTTTCCAGGTCCTGCTTGCTGAACGCCTTGGTGTTGACGAGTTCGTTCTGCACCATCGTCAGCAGGTATCCGTTCGGTCCGGACATCTGGTTGTTCTGTTGGATTTCGATGGTTTGCGGGAATTTCGCGGCTTTCTTCTCGTCCGGCGTGATGTAGCCGTCTTCGTCCATGATGTTCAGCACGCGCTTGTAACGTTTTTCAGCTTGCTTGGGATTCACGTCGGGGGTCCATACGCTCGGCGCGGGAATGATGCCGGCAAGCATGGCCGCTTCGGAGAGCGTCAGATCCTTCGCGTCCTTGCCGAAGTACGCTTTGGCCGCTGCCTGGATGCCGTATGCGCCACGGCCGAGATAGATGGTGTTCATGTAGTTGCACAACACCTGGCTCTTGTCCTGTGCTTGGGCGATTTTGACCGCCAGGAACGCCTCACGCAGTTTGCCCACGTACGAGGTGGTTTCGCCCAGATAATAGCGTTCCGCGTACTGCTGGGTGATGGTGGAACCGCCCTGCCTGCTACCGGTGGTCAGGTTGTTGTAGAACGCGCGTGCGATGCCGATCGGATCGATGCCCTTATTGGTATAGAAGGAGCGGTCTTCCGAAGCCACAATCGCGTTGCCGACGTAGTCGGGCAGGTCTGCGCAGCTGATGATTTCGCGATTCTGCTCCGCATAGCTGCCGATCGGCGTGGTGCCGTCGTTGTAGTACACGGTCGTCTTCTCGGCCAGCGCGAACTTTTCCGGCTGCGGGATTTCCGTGGTGGTGTACATGTAGGCGAACAGGCCGATACCTGCCGCGATGAGCGCCGCGAAGATGCCGAGCACCCATTTGAGTACGAGATGCTTGTGTTTTCTGGTCTTTTTGGGTGCGCGATGCGAAGTGTGCTTCGGCCCCTGGGGCGGCTTGCTCAGCACTTCTCCATGGACCCCGTAGGTGGTGCCCACCCGTGGCGTCGTGGACGTTGCGCTGCCGCTGCGGGCGCTTTTTGAGCGTGAGCTGACACTTCGTGTTCGTGAAACCATGGTTTCCACCGTAGCCGAACGACCTGAAAAACAAGGGTGTAGATAGTGCTGTCCGACTGGAAAAACATGTTTTTGCGCAGCTTTTTTACAAATCGACAATCTGTTGACGACTGCCGTAATATGGCCGTTTTTCAGTGATTTTTCAGTTTACAATGCGGTTTGTGGGTATGCTTGGGGATTGGTATACCTGCGAAACGCATAACAGAGGAGTCGTTTTCAGATGAGCATTCGAGTGGCTATCGCCGGCGTGGGCAATTGCGCCTCGTCGCTGGTGCAGGGCGTTGAGTATTACAAGGACACCAAGGACGAGGATAAGATCCCTGGTCTGATGCACAACAATTTCGGTGGCTACCGCGTGCGTGACATCGAATTCGTCACCGCGTTCGACGTCGATGCGCTGAAAGTGGGCAAGGACCTGTCCGAGGCGATCGGAGCCTCCCAGAACAACACCATCAAGTTCGCGGACGTGCCGAATCTGGGCGTGGAGGTGCTGCGCGGCCCGACCAACGACGGTTTGGGCGAGTACTACCGTCAGATGATTACGGAGTCGGACGCCGAGCCGGTGGATGTGGCGCAGGTGCTGCGTGACAAGAAGGTCGACGTGCTGGTTTCCTACCTGCCGGTTGGTTCCGAGAAGGCGGACAAGGCTTACGCTCAGGCCGCTATGGACGCTGGCTGTGCGTTCGTGAACTGCCTGCCGGTGTTCATCGCCTCCGATCCGGAGTGGGCGCAGAAGTTCCGTGACGCGGGTGTGCCGATCGTCGGCGACGACATCAAGTCGCAGGTCGGCGCCACCATCACGCACCGCGTGCTGGCCCGTCTGTTCGAGGATCGCGGCGTGCGTCTGGATCGTACGTACCAGCTTAACGTCGGCGGCAACATGGACTTCATGAACATGCTGCAGCGTTCCCGCTTGGAATCCAAGAAGATCTCCAAGACCCGTGCCGTCACTTCCGTGGTGCCGCACGAGATGGATCCGCACAATGTGCATATCGGACCTTCCGATTACGTGGCTTGGCTTGACGACCGCAAGTTCGCCTTCGTGCGTCTGGAAGGCACCACATTCGGCGATGTGCCGCTGAACCTCGAATACAAGCTTGAGGTGTGGGATTCCCCGAATTCCGCCGGTATTGTGATCGATGCCGTGCGTGCCGCGAAGATCGCGCTCGACCGCCACCTGGCCGGTCCGGTGCTGGCGCCGAGCTCCTACTTCATGAAGTCGCCGGCCGTCCAGCATGAGGATGGTGAGGCCCGCCGCCTGGTGGAGGAATTCATCAAGGGTGAGGTCGAAGGCACCGAAGAGCAGCTTGACGCCGATGTGGCGGCCGCGAAGGCCGCCGGCAAGGATGTGTGGCGCGCATAGCGTGCGTTGCTGACGGCAGACCCGCGATGGCAATGGCAACCATCTCGTAGGTCTCGACCCACTCGCCTGATTCGTAGGCAGAATCAGCATATAATGAAAATCCCTATGGCCTGGGGTAATGCCATAGGGATTTTTGTTGTCCCGGAAACGCTGCGGCGGTGGCGGCCAATGGTCGTGCGCCGTCGCAGCGTGAACGGGAATCATATATTGCGCAATGTATATCGCGTCACTTTTTGAGGAGTGGTTCGACCTGCTGCTCGTACGCGGTCAACGCGGTGTCGATCACGTTGTGCATGTCGTAATACTTGTACGTGCCCAAACGGCCGCCGAACACGGTCCTCGGCTCGGCCTTCGCGAGCTCCTCGTACCTCGCGTACAACGCCTTGTCGGCCTCCGTGTTGATCGGATAGTACGGCTCGTCGCCACGCTCGGCGAAACGGCTGTACTCCTCCCACACCACCGTTTTGTCCGGGTTCTGCGAAGCCCTGCGCTCCGGGTTGAAGTTCTTGAACTCGATCGCCCGCGTGTACGGCACGTCCGCGTCGGAGAAGTTCATCACCGGGCATCCGAAATGGTCGCCCTCGTCGTAACGCACCTCCCTGAAGTCCACCGTGCGCCACTTCAGCTCGCCGAGCGAGTAGTCGAAGTAGCGGTCCACCGGACCCGTGTACACCACCGGCACGCCCGCCGCGGCCAAGGCCTTCCTGTTGTACGGCTGGGACTCGTCGAAGAAGTCGGTCCTGAGGGTCACGTGGATGCGCGGATCGTCGATCATGCGCTCCATCCAGGCGGTGTAGCCGTCCGTGGGCAGGCCCTCCCACGTGTCCCTGAAATACCGGTTGTCGTAGTTGAAGCGCACCGGCAGGCGGTTGATGATGCCCGCGGGCAGGTCCTTCGGATCGGTCTGCCACTGCTTGCCCGTGTAGTTCTTGATGAACGCCTCGTACAGCGGGCGGCCGATCAGCGAAATGCCCTTGTCGTTGAGGTTCTTCGGGTCCGTGCCCGCCAATTCGCCGGCCTGCTCGTCGACCAGGGCCTTCGCCTCGGCCGGCGTGTAGTGCGCGTGGAAGAACTGGTTGATGGTCCCGAGGTTGATCGGCAGGGGATACACCTCGCCGTCGTGCGTGGCGTACACGCGGTGCACGTAGTCCGTGAAGCTTGTGAAACGGTTCACATAGTCCCAGACCCTCTTGTTGGACGTGTGGAACAGGTGCGCGCCGTACTTGTGGATCTCCGCGCCGGTCTCCTCGTCCATGTAGCTGTACGCGTTGCCGCCGATATGGTCGCGCACGTCGATGATCTCGACCCTCACGCCCAGATGCTCCACGGCCTGCTGGGCCACGGTCAGGCCGAACAGGCCCGCGCCCACGACCACCAGATCGGGATACTCCACCGCATCAGTCATAAGAAAACAACCTTCCAAACGTTATCGATGCTTATCGCAGCCACGCAAACGCACAAGGGTGGCGTGCGATTCCTTCTCAAGTGTACCCGTGCGTCTAGTCGGTGCGGCGAGGTCCGGGCATGGTGTAATATGGCAAGAGCCTCCGCGTGGCGGTATGTCACCCAACTCCCCCAGGGCAGGAATGCAGCAAGGGTAAGTGGCCTCTTCCGGGTGCGTGGAGGTTTTTCTATATCTTCTCCGATTCGTTCCCCACAGTAGGGGCGATGCCGTATTCTCGGTGACTATGACCAACGAATTCAAGCCACTTGTCCGAGATCCACAGCAGCCTGTGAACATGCTTCAGCAGCCCACGGCAGCAACGCCTGCGGAACCGTTGGAATCGTTGTCGTTCCCTGATATGCGCGAAGTCGAGGCGGTGCTTTCTCCGCAGGATGTCAACAAAGGCTTGGCTCAGGCGGATCCGCTGACCCGCCATCCGCGCGTGTCCAGCATCGTGCTGTGCGTGGTGTTCGGTCTGCTGATGCTTGCCGCTTCCGCCGGCGTCTGGTGGCTTGGCGTGCGCACCATGGACGGCCAAAGCTATGAGGATATCGTCTGGTCGAAATTCGATGCCGCGTTGCCGGGTTGGCTGGCGCCGGTCGTGCACGTCTTCGCCATTTCCGCAGTGGTCATCACCGTCAGCGTCATCATGGGGGCAATCGCGTTTGCCGTGCTGATCGTGCGCAAACGGTGGCTGTCGATCGCGCAGCTCGCTGTATTCGGAGGCCTGTGTTTCGCCGCGGCCGAACTGTTGAAGCCGCTGCTGCCACGCCCGTATCTTATTAATTTGGAATCGAATCCTAATAATTCCGCGCCTTCCGGGCATGTCATCCTTGCCGCTGCGGCAAGCGTGATGCTGCTGTGCGCCGTACCGCGCGTGCTGCGTGCGCTGGTGGCGGTGATTGGTTGGGCGTATACGGTGCTGGTCGGATTGTCGGTGATCGCGGCGCAATGGCATCGTCCGACCGACGTGATTATGGCGCTGCTGATCGTCGGCGGACTGGCGTTGCTGGCGCTTGCCACCACGTTCGCCAGCGGCATGGATGAGCCGGGCACGCGCGTCTCGTCGGCAAGCGTGCAGATCGTCGGCAGTGTGATGCTGACGATTGGCGTATTGGGCATCCTGTACGGCGCGTATATCATCTGGCAGATTCAGCCGGGACTCGCCATGAGCGCCGAATGGACGAATGCCGGCGCGTACGTTTCCACGGCGCTGCTGACGGCCGCCGTTTCCGCGCTGGTGCTTGGCATAACGCTCGCCATGCGTCAGCTGACCGCCTCGCCGTTGACGAAACTGGGTTTGGTGGGAGCGCCGCCCGCACCGCCGAAGCGCTGAAAACAGCCGGTTCCGGGCATGCTGCCGTCCATGCGCCACACGGGCGGTTTGCCATTTCTCCGTATTCAGTGAGTATTATTGCGTTGCAAACACTAGTAATAAGGAGTGGCTATGGCTACCGGCAGCAAGCTCGTTATTGTGGAGTCTCCTACCAAGGCGAAGAAGATTGGCGGATACTTGGGCTCCGGATACACGGTCATGGCATCGGTCGGTCATATCCGCGACCTTGCCCAGCCCAGCCAGGTGCCGGCGGCCGAGAAAGCCAAGTACGGCAAGTTCGGCGTGGATATCGAAGACGGATTCAAGCCGTATTACATCGTGGACGGCAACAAGAAGAAAACCGTTGCCGACCTGAAAAGCGCGCTGAAGAAGGCAGACACCCTCTACCTCGCCACTGATGAGGATCGCGAAGGTGAGGCGATCGCATGGCATCTTGTGCAGACGCTGAAGCCGAAGGTGCCCGTCAAGCGCATGGTGTTCCACGAGATCACGCCGGAAGCGATCAAGGCGTCGCTGAACAACACGCGTGATGTGGACGCCGCCATGGTGGACGCCCAGGAAACCCGTCGTATTCTGGACCGTCTGTACGGCTATGAGCTGTCCCCGGTGCTGTGGCGCAAGGTCGGTCCGGGCCTGTCCGCGGGCCGCGTGCAGTCCGTGGCCACCCGTCTGATCGTGGAGCGTGAGCGTGAGCGCATGGCGTTCGTGCGTGCCCCCTATTGGGATGTCGCCGCCACGCTGGAAGCGCCCGACGCCGACGGCAACAATGTTGCGTTCGATTCTCGCATGGTGTCGCTTGGCGGCCGTCGTTTGGCCGGTTCCAAGGATTTCGGCGATGATGGCCAGCTGACCGCCGCCGGCGTCAAAGACAACGTCGTGCAGCTGGACGAAACGCACGCGAATGCGATCGCGCGATCGCTGGAATATGCGACGTTCACCGTCTCGTCGATGGAAACCAAGCCGTACCGTCGCCGTCCGGTGCCGCCGTTCACCACGTCCACGTTGCAGCAGACGGCCGGCAATCGCCTTGGCATGAGCTCGCGCCAGACCATGCGTGCCGCGCAGGGGCTGTACGAAAACGGTTTCATCACGTATATGCGTACCGATTCGGTGACGCTGTCGCAGGAGGCGATCGCGGCCGCCCGTGAAGCGGTGTCGCGGCACTTCGGCGAAAAGTACTTGTCCGATGCGCCCAAGCAGTACGCCACGAAGACGGCGGGCGCGCAGGAAGCCCATGAATGTATCCGACCGGCGGGCGCGCATTTCCGCGATCCGGCTGAAATCGCCACTAAAGTGCCGGCCGACCAGCTCAAGCTGTACACCCTGATCTGGCAGCGCACGCTGGCCTGCCAGATGGCCGATGCGACCGGTTCCACCGCCACCGTGCGTCTGTCCGCGCCGACCGAATCCGACGGCGAGGCCATGTTCCAGGCGTCCGGCACCGTCATCGAATTCCCCGGCTTCATGAAGGCCACCGGCGAGGGCCGCCGTAGCGTTGCCGACGCGAAGAAGAGCGCCGAAGCGGCGGGCGTGAAGGTGGACTCGAAGACCACCGGCAGTGCGAAGGCTTCGAAGAAGATCGATGACAACGTTTCCCTGCCGCCGATGCAGCCGGGCGACGAGCTTGCCGCCGTGGACGTTGCCGCGGACGGCCACGAGACCCAGCCGCCGGCGCGCTACACCGAAGCGTCGCTCGTCAAAACGTTGGAACAGAAGGAAATCGGCCGTCCGTCCACGTATGCGAGCATCATCTCCACGATCATCGACCGCGGGTACGTGTACGAGCGTGGCCGTGCGCTGATCCCGTCCTGGCTGGCGTTCTCCGTCACCAAACTGCTTGAAACGAAGTTCCCGAAGTATGTGGATTACGAGTTCACCGCCGATATGGAAACCGGCCTCGACCAGATTGCTGGTGGCCATGAGACCGGCAAGGCGTGGCTGACCCGCTTCTACTTCGGTTCCGGCGATGGCGCGGCCCAGTCCGCCGACGAGGCGCATGAGGGCCTGCAGCAGCAGGTGGCGCAGCTTGGCGAGATTGATGCGCGTGAGATCAACACCATCGATATCGGCGATGGCCTGCACGTGCGCGTCGGCCGTTATGGCCCGTATCTTGAGGACATGAAGCATCTGGATGCGGAAGGCAATCCGAAGCGCGCCTCGTTGCCGGATACGCTCGCTCCGGATGAGCTGACCGTCGAGGTCGGCCACGATCTGATTGAAAACCATTCCGGTGGGCCGCGTGAACTGGGCAAGGACCCGGTGTCCGGCGGCACCGTCGAGGTACGCAATGGCCGGTTCGGCCCGTACGTGGCGTTGGTCATGCCGAGCGCGGAAGATGCCGGCGATACCGCTGCCGAGTCCGCCGCAGGCAAGGCGGGCAAGACGAAGCGTTCCGGCGGTAAGAAGGCGGCTTCCGACCGTCCGAAGATGGCGTCGCTGTTCAAGACGATGAGTCCCGAATCGCTGACGTTGGAAGACGCGCTGAAACTGCTGAGCCTGCCGCGCGAAGTCGGCTCCTACGATGAGGCGAACGCCGAAACCGGCGAAATGCAAACGGTTACGGTCATGGCCAACAATGGCCGTTACGGCCCGTACCTGACCAAGACCGGTGCCGACGGCAAGTCCGACACGCGTTCGCTGGCTTCCGAAGACGAGATCTTCACCGTCGACTTGGAGAAGGCCAAGGAACTGTTCGCGCAGCCGAAGTATGGACGCGGTCGTGGACGTGGCGCGGCCAAGCCGCCGTTGCGCGACTTGGGCACCGATCCGGAAACCCAGAAGCACGTGACCATCAAGGACGGCTTCTACGGCGCGTACATCACCGACGGCGAGACAAACCGTACACTGCCGAAGCAGTATGCGCCCGAATCGATCGAACCGGCCGAGGCGTTCCGCCTGCTGGCGGAGAAGCGCGCGCAGGGGCCGTCGAAGCGTCGTGGCCGCAAGACGGCTGCGAAGGGAGCCAAGAAGGGCGCTGCCAAAGGAGCGAAATCCGCGAAGAAGGTGAGCGCGACCGAACAGGCGCGTGCCGACCGCCGTGCCAAGGTGCGTGAACTGGCCGACAAGGGTTGGGCGAATACGCGTATAGCGAAGGAGATCGGTTCCACCGCGTCCACCGTGAAGGCTGACGTCGACTGGCTGACCGCCAACGAAGGCTACGCGCGTCCTGAAGTCGTTCCCGCACGCTGACGTTACGCGGTGCGGAAACGTCGCACGATCTGATGTTCCGCAAGACAATCGGCATCGTGCGACACCAAGCTGTGGGCCGAATGGCCGGGCACGGCAGGGGCGCACGGTACAGTGAAAGGCATGCAGGGCACTTTTATCTCGTTTGAAGGCGTTGACGGCGTGGGCAAGACCACGCAGGTCGAACGGTTGCGCGCATATGTTGAATCTCAGGGCCGCGAATGCGTGGTCACGCGCGAGCCGGGCGGCACCGCATTGGGCGTGGCGATTCGCAAAATGCTGTTGCACGGCGTGGATACGGGGGATGAGAACGATTGTGCCGACATCGCCCCGCGTACGGAGGCGCTGTTGTTCGCCGCCGACCGCGCGCAGCACGTCGCGGAAGTGATTCTGCCCGCTCTGCAACGCGGCGCGGTGGTCATCACCGACCGGTATCTCGATTCCTCTTTGGCGTACCAGGCGGGCGGCCGCGAGCTGACGGCCGCGGAAATCCGAAACCTGAGCATGTGGGCCACGAACGGTCTGCTGCCGGAACGCACGTATCTGCTGGATATGGATCCGGCGCAATCGCATGCGCGGCTGCAGCATGCCGAAGACCGCATGGAGGCGGCCGGCAACGACTTCCAGCGTCGCACACGCGTCGCGTTCCTCGACTTGGCTGAACGTGAGCCGGAACGGTTCCACGTCATTGACGCAAGCCAGTCCATCGAAGACGTGTGGGCGCGTATCAAAGCCGATTTCGACACCGTGAGCACCGCTGACGGGGGTATCGCATGAGCGTGTGGAACTCCATAGTAGGCCAAGCGCAGGTGGTCGAACAGCTGAAGGCCATCGCCAGCGGCGACCCGAAGGCCATCGCGCAGTCGTGGCTGATTTGCGGCCCTCCCGGATCGGGCCGTTCCAACGTTGCCCGCGCGTTCGCCGCCGCGCTCGAAAGCCCCGATCATGGCCTGAACGATGAGCCGACCAAAACCACCGAGCAGGTGCTTGCCGGTACCCATCCCGACGTGAGCGTGCTGGCCACCAACAAAGTGACCATCGGCATCGACGAGGTGCGTGACATCATCACCACATCCGAGCAGATGCCCGGCACCGCGCCGTGGCGCATCATCATCATCGAAGACGTCGACCGCATGATGGAACGCACCACCAACGTGCTGTTGAAGGAAATCGAAGAGCCGAGCCCGCACGCCATCTGGCTGCTGTGTGCGCCCAGCGCCCAAGACGTGCTGCCGACCATCCGCTCGCGCACGCGCATCGTCAACTTGGCCGTACCGTCCAACCAGGCGGTGGCGAAATTCTTGGAATCGCAAGGTTTCGAGCCGAATATCGCGGCGCGTGCGGCACGATTGTCGGAGGGGCACATCGGCATCGCGAGCCTGTATGCCAAGGACGAACGCATCATGACGGACCGCGACGAGCTCATCGTCGGCGTGCTCGGCTTGCATCGCGCGTCGGATGCCGTGCTATTGGCCGGCAACCTCATCGACAACGCGAAGGCGCAGGCCGAAGCGGAAGTCAACGTCAAAGCGTCCGAAGCGGAAGCCGATTTCCGCCGCATCAACGGGCTCGGACCCAAAGACCGCATACCCCCGAAACTGCGTGGCGCATACAATGCGATCGCCAAAAAAGACGAGCTCAAACGACGCGCCACCAGACTCACGCGTGACGTGCTCGACCGTGCGCTCAATTCGGCCGCCAGCATCTACCGTGACGTGGCGGTGCTGCAGAACAACGCCGAGGACGCGGTGGGACTCATCAACCTCGAAAACCGTTCCGCCATCACGGAATTGTCGGTACGGCTCGACCGTACGGGGGCCGTGCGCCGGCTGGAGGACATCGCCACCGCGCGCCGCAGGCTCAATGGCAACGGCAATCCGGTTTTGGTGTTCGAAGCGCTGTTCTGCGCGCTGATTCCATGATTTTCGTAATTTCCAGTAATTACCGGCGATTCGATTCGCGATTCACCGGCGGAACACCGAGGAATCCCGCACAATAAGCTGCGGGGCGAGCATGACACGGGGCGCGCGCACGCTGCCGCCTGGCGCAGCAGCCGTCTCAGCCGCGCCTCCGGCAGGACCGGAAGCCAGCAATCGCAAGCATTCCGACACAATACGCTCAAACGGCGCACGCACCGACGTCAGACGGGGCATGGTGGTACGCGCTATGGCGGAATCATGGTAGCCGACCACCAGCACGTCCTCCGGCACGCGGATTCCCAACGCATCGAACGCCACCATCACGCCGAACGCGATCGCATCGTCGGCGCAGACCACGGCCTCCGGCTGCACGAGCGGCCCGTTGAACAGCCGCATGGCGCAATCGAAACCGCGCTGCACGGTACGTTCGCCGAACTGGTTCCAGTTTTCGCTGGTGGCAAGCCCGTAAGTGCGCATATGCGTGTGGAATGTGGCGAACAGTTCCGCCGATTCGAAAGACAGCTCGTTGCCGGCCATGTATGCGGCGGACGCGATGCCCTGCTCGGCCAGATGTTTGACGATCGCCTCCATCGCGGCGTTTTCGTCGATGCCTACCACGGACACGCGCGGCGCGGTCTGCCGTCCGCAGATCTGCACGATCGGCAGCGTGTTCGCGTACTGGTTCAGCGTTCCGGCAAGGTCAGTGCCGGCTGCGGGCACCACGATCAGCCCGTCCACATGGCGGTTGGCCAGCGATTCGATGCGTTCCGCCTGCGCTTCCTGCGTGGCTCCGATGCCCAGCAGCAGCTGTTGCGATTCGGTGTCGATGGTCGGCTCGATCTCGTCGAGCAGTTGCGCGGAGAACGGTTCCGTGGCGCTCGGAATGACCAGGCCGATGGTTTTCGTCACGTCGCTGCGCAGCGCGCTCGCCGCGTAGTTGACGGAATAGCCGAGCTGTTTGGCGGCTTCGCGCACGCGGCGGGCGATATCGTCGTCCTTGCCGCGTTTGCCGGACAGCACGCGTGAGACGGTGGCGATGGACACGCCGGCCGTCGCCGCGACGTTGGTGATTGAGCTGCCGCTGTCGGTTCTGCCTGCCATGCGCTGTCCTTTCCGTCGTGTCCGGCTTGCGTTTGCCGGCTCCCTAAGTGTTTTTCAAAATGCCCTAGAGGGTGCCCTAAACCCCTGTGTGCTTCTCGGCCAAAGGTCTGGTCTGATGAACCGGTTCGAGCCGCGAAGAACCTATTAAGAATAGAACGACCGCCCGTCGAATATGGCGGGCGGTCGAAACGTTCGTACGTCAGTGCGTCAGCGCGTTATGCGCGGTGCGTCACTCGGCGTTGACGAGGATGTTGGCCAGGTTGTCGGCCACGGCCTCGGCGTTGTCGCCTTCGACGTTGATGACCACGGTGTCGCCCTGCTTGATGCCCAGACCCATGATGGACAGGATGGAGCCGGCCGGAACGGCGTTGCCGCCTTCCTTGGCGATGGTCACGGTCTGGCCGGAAGCGGTGACGGCCTGCGCGAACATGGCGGCCGGACGGGCGTGAATGCCGACCGGATCGTTGATGACGAGATTGCGGGTTGCCATAATGGTCTCCTTTGTTGTGGTTGGTGGTTGGTTTGCTTACGTTGGGTCGTCTCGATATTTACACGTCGATGTATATCGATTTTTGCATATCGATTGCATTATGCGGCTTTTGCCGGCATCTGCATTTCTTGCGATTATCATAGCACAGTTTTTACGAAACACAGAAAACGTTTACCGGTTTTGTTTTGCGGGAATTTCGTGTATACTAATCGCAGGCTGAAAATGATTTACCGGCAAAGACGGTGGGGATCATTGCAGTAACTCACCTACGCAAGGCAGGCATAATCCTGCAATCGTTTGCGTATCCATATTTTTTCCCAAGGAAACAGGAAAAGGAGTTCTCATGAACATTAAGGGTGTTGGTATCGGTCGTGGCGTCGCAGTCGGCCCGGTCATTCGCATGGCCGCTCCGCTGCCGGAACCGTCGGACGCTCCGCGCGCCGAAAGCATCTCCGCGGAAACCGAAATCGCCCGCGTCGAAAAGTCGCTCGCCCTCGTCAACGCCGACCTGAACCGTCGCGCCGAAGAAGCCGCCAACGGCGACGAAGGCGCCAAGCAGGCCGCCCCGATCCTGCAGGCCATCGCCATGTTCGCCTCCGATCCGTCCCTTGCACAGTCCATCAAGGACCTCATCAACCAGGGCAAGACCGCCGAGCGCGCCGTGCTGGAAGGCTTCGGCGCGGTCGAAGACATGTTCCGCGCCATCGGCGGCTACCAGGCCGAGCGCGCAGCCGACCTGCATGACGTCGGCCAGCGCGTGATCGCCGACCTCATGGGCGCTCCCGCCCCAGGCCTGCCGGTCAGCGAAACCCCGTTCGTGCTCGTCGCCGAAGACCTGTCCCCGGCCGACACCGCCGCGCTCGACATGAGCAAGACCCTGGCCATCGTTACCTCCCAGGGCGGTCCGACCTCCCACACCGCCATTCTGGCGCGCGCCCGTGGCATCGTCGCGGTCGTCTCCGCCGCCGAAGCCGCCGAACTTGAGAACGGCACCAACGTCATCGTCAACGCAGCCAAGGGTGAGATCGTGGTGAACCCGAGCGAAGACGAGATCGCCGCCGCCGAAGCCGCCAAGTCCCGTGCCGCCGCAGCCAAGGAACTGCGTGGCAAGCCGGGCGCCACCAAGGACGGCCACCTGATTCCGCTGCTCGCCAACGTCGGCAAGCCGTCCGACGCCGCGAAGGCGCTGGAATACGGCGCCGAAGGCGTTGGCCTGTTCCGTACCGAATTCCTGTTCATCGGCAACTCCGAGCCGCCGAGCGTCGAAGAGCAGACCAAGGCCTACACCGAGCTGCTCAGCCAGTTCCCGGGCAAGAAGGTCGTGATCCGCATGCTCGACGCCGGCGCCGACAAGCCGCTGCCGTTCCTGACTCCGGAAGACGAGCCGAACCCGGCCCTCGGCCTGCGTGGCCTGCGCACCCTGCGCGCCCACATGGACGTGCTCGAAGGCCAGCTCAAGGCGCTCGCCGCCGCCGACGCCGCAACCGACGCGAACCTGTGGGTCATGGCCCCGATGGTCGCCGACCAGCATGAGGCCGACTACTTCGTCAAGCTCGGCAAGAGCTTCGGCCTAAAGTTCGTGGGCGCTATGGCCGAAGTGCCGTCGATCGCCCTGATGGCCGACAAGGTGGCCGACGTGGCCGACTTCGTGTCCATCGGCACCAACGACCTGACCCAGTACACCCTTGCCGCCGACCGTACCCTCGGCTCCGTGGCCAACTACCAGACCGCATGGCATCCGGCGGTGCTGCGCGCCATCAAGATGATCTGCGACGCGGGCAACGCCAAGGGCATGCCGGTGGGCGTGTGCGGCGAGGCCGCGGCCGATCCGGATCTGGCGGTCGTGCTGGCCGGTCTCGGCGTCAACTCGCTGTCCATGACCCCGGTGGCGCTGGACGATGTGCGCGCCTCCCTCGCCGAAGTCACCTTCGAAGAGGCCAAGGCCAAGGCGGCCGCCGCCCTCAACGGCGACTTCTACAAGCCGGCCGAGTGATTTTTCCCCCTTCTTTCTTTCGCTCGGCTATTCCGGACTTTGCGGCTGCGTCATCGCGGCCGCAGGGTTCCGCCACTGCAAATGTGCCTATGAGAGCGATTCGGTTCTGATAGGCCCTGTTTCCCGGAATGACCCCGTTCCGTGCGATCGCCGCGCGGACGGGGTCGTTTCGGTTGCGGGTTGCGTCGATTGCTGCGATTGCATCGATTGAGCCACCGGCGTAGACGCGTCATACGGCCGCGTCGCGTCACGCGCATGCGCGATACTGGAAGCATGAAGATTTCCGCAGATTTCACCGTCATTCCCGACGCGTTCGCCAAGGCGGCGCCGCCTGAGAACTGCATCGACGGCACTCCGATCGTTTCCTTCCCCTTCTATATCGACGAGCTCGACCCGTCCGTGCAGTTCCTGCATTGGGAATTCGTCGATCCCGATTCCATTCCGGTGTGCGGCTTCCAGTGGAACCATTGGTCGCTCGCCAATCTGCCCGTGGACGCGCTGATGTACGATTTCAACGATTCCCACGCGCTGGCGATTCCCGCCGACTTCTCCCGCACGGTGTCCGCGATGATTCCCGAGACGGTGCAGGGCCGCACGTCCGCCGCGTCGCCGCTGCTGAAGGGCCGCAGCGGCGATCCGGCCGTCACCATGCGTTACAACGGTCCGTATCCGCCTGATCGGGATCACGAATACTACCTGCACGTATGGGGCACCACCGCGCCTCTCAATGGTCTCAATCAAGGCTTCTGGCTCAACGAGATGGAACGCGCGTTGCGTAATTCCGGTGCGATCGCGGACCAAGGCGCTATCTTCCTGACCGGCAAGGCGTGACCGGCGAAACCGGCGAGAACAGCCGGCAAGGCGCAAACCGCGTAATCGCAAGAAAATACCAAAGAATACCGCAAACGTAAACAAAACAAACGAAAGGAACCTACATATATGGCATGCACCACGATTCTGGTCGGCAAGGACGCAAGCTATGACGGATCGACCATCATCGCCCGCAATGAGGACAGCGCGAACGGCGAATTCTGCCCGAAGCGCTTCATCGTCGTCAAGCCGGACGAGCAGCCGCGCCACTACAAGAGCGTGCTGTCCCACGTGGAAGTCGACCTGCCGGGCGAGCCGCTGCAGTACACGGCCGTGCCGAACGCGGATCTGAAGGAAGGCATTTGGGGCGAAGCCGGCGTCAACGAGGCGAACGTGGCCATGAGCGCCACCGAAACCCTCACCACCA